>JACKQG010000657.1_pt1 | contig 49571 bp, 30 predicted proteins | sample 8237621 | NCBI WGS metagenome assembly JACKQG01 (sample SAMN15677084, study PRJNA649215) | marine metagenome | biome: marine; feature: Black Sea; material: saline water; isolation source: suspended particulate matter (SPM) from the Black Sea western gyre | collected 2013-06-09/2013-06-10 | depth... | reverse complement strand
CGACATCGGCACAGTCTACAGTTTGCCGGGGTTTGCGGCTCCGGCGTGCGTTGTGGGTCCGCCGGGCGCCCCGGCCGGGGGGACGCCTTCCCGCACCGCCCCGCTGCTCGCCAACAAGGGAGCGGACGGATTCTTTTCGCTTCGCGAAGCGATTATCGCGGCGAACAACACCGCCAATGCCGGCTCGCCCGATTCGATTGCGTTTGGTATTGGATTGAGCGATAGCGGGCATGTTTATTACCGCGACAATGGTGCCGCGGGATTCTCAGCGCCGGTTACAACAATACTGACAGATCCTGCAATCGTCGACTTTGATGCTGATTACCCAGTCGGCGAGGCTCGCAGTTGGTGGCGCATTCAATTGGCATCTGCTTTGCCAACGATGACGGAAGCCGTCGTTGTCGACGGGACGACGCAAAGCGGATTCAGTTCGATGCCGATCATTGAATTGGATGGAGGCACTAATAGCGTAGCTGGCGATGGTTTGAGTTTCACCGGCGGCAGCAACGGATCTGAAGTTCATGGTTTGGTCATTAACGGCTTTGGTGACGACGGCATCGATGTCGGTGCTGCCTCGAATACGACCATAGCCCGGTCGTTTACTGGTGCGGACGTCAGCGGGCTTAACCTCGTTTCCAATGGAGGTTGGGGGCTTAATGCGGCGTCGGCGGTCGGACTGACGCTTAACACTTCGGCCAGCCATTCTCTTTTGTTCGCGGACGATGCCGATCTGCCACCGGCGGGCTCCTATAACGTTGCGGGGCTAATTCAAGAAGGCAGTAACAGCTACTCCATTATCGACGGGAACGACTACGTCTTGATCGATGATGTCATCGTGAGCCCGGCGACTGACACAACAACCGCTGGTACGCTCAGCGGTGTGGGTGGATTGACGAAGGGCGGCGTCGGTAGTCTCGACCTTACCGCCAACAACTCGTATTCGGGCGCGACCGTACTCAATGCAGGTCGGTTGCTGATTAATGGCAGCAATGCCTCCTCAGCCTTGACAGTGAACAGTGGCGGGACGCTGGGGGGATCCGGAACACTCACCGGCGCGGTAACGGTCGCGAGCGGCGGTACTATCGCGCCTGGAAACAGCCCCGGGACGATCACAGTCGGTGACCTTACATTGACGACTGGCTCGGCACTGAACATTGAAATCGAAGGCCCGGCGGCGGGAACAGGGCATGACCAAGTGATCGTCAACGGCACGGTGGATCTGGGCGGCGCGACGTTGAACTTGTTCACAGGTTACGAAGAAGGCGGAGACGTTCTGACGATCATCGACAACGACGCGGCAGACGCTGTTGTCGGGACTTTTGCGGGGCTGGCTGAAGGGGCGACGGTCAACGTTGGCTTATTCGACGCGATCATCAGTTACGTCGGAGGCGATGGAAACGATGTTACTTTGTCTGCGATCAATGAAGCCCCCGTACATAGCTTTCCGACCGCGCAGTTCACCGAAGTCGACACGCCACTCGTACTGTCAGGCGCAAGTCAAATCAGCGTCGCTGACCCAGATGCCGGTTCGTCGCCGTTGTCGGTCGTAATCGCCTCGACCAACGGAACGGTAACCTTAAGCACTATTGTCGGCTTGGGCTTCACGACAGGCGATGGAATGGCTGACTATATGATGGCCTTTACCGGAGCGCAGGCCGACATTAATACGGCGCTGAACGGCCTCACGTTCACTCCCGATCTCGGCTACAACGGAGCAGCCGAGATCAGCATCAAGACCAATGACCAAGGCAACGCCGGGGTGGGCGGCGCGCTGGAGGACAACGATAATCTAGCGATCACGGTCGGATCAACATCGATCAGGTTTGCCGAGGGCTCTGGCGGCTATTCCGGTACGGAAGACACGGAGCTTCAAGAAGACAATCCGGCCACGTCATTTGGTGCGGCAACGTCGATTTCGGTCGATTTGCAAAACGGCGGCTCGTTGGAATCGCAGGGTCTCATTCAGTTCGGCAATGTCTTTGGTAGCGGTGCTGGCCAGATACCCTTCGGATCGACGATCAACTCCGCCAGTCTGACCGTTGAAGTGTTCGATGTTGCCGGAGCTTCCGATACGATTTCACTGCATCAGATGCTTACTTCGTGGAGCGAAGCGTCGACGTGGGGATCGTTGGGAGGTGGTATTCAGACTGATGACGTCGAGGCAAGTAGTGCAGCCGATAGCACGATCGCGACGCCCGACTCCTCGGGCCCACAAACATTTTATGGCCTGGAAGCAGCCCTTCAGTCATGGTCTTACGGTAGTGCAAACGACGGGTGGGCAGTCATCATTGACAGTAATAACGGTTGGGACTTCTACGCATCCGAACATGCGACGGCGACATTCCGTCCTGCGCTAACCGTCTCGTTCACACTGCCTCAACCATCCGTCGTGGATCTGGATGCCGACAACAGCAGCGGAGCCATCGGGAGCGATTACGTTGCGACATTCACCGAAGGCGATCCAGGAGTTGTCGCGGTCGATACAGACGCGTTGATCGCTGATCCCGACAGCACGACCTTGGACTCGCTCACAGTCACGCTGACCAACCGCCCGGACGGTGCCTCCGAGTCACTTTCAGCCAACGCTGGCTCGACAGGGATCGGAGTCAGCTACGTCAGCGGTACGGGAGTGTTGTCGCTGACTGGGACGACGAGTCTTGCGAACTACGAACAGGTTCTAAGGACCGTGACCTACGACAATACAGATCAAAACCCCGATGTTACTGACCGGATCATTACCTTTATCGTGGACGATGGCTACGAGTTCTCAGCGACGTCGACCGCGACTATATCGGTTGTAGCCGTCAATGACGCTCCTGCGGTGGCGGCTCCCGGTGCGACGCTCAATGCAACCGAACAAACTGACCTCGCAATCGAAGGAGTTGGGTTCTCCGTTACCGATGCAGACGAATCAGGTTTAGGTGCAAACGCCACGCTGGCGGTCGGCGAAGGAATCATCACGATCGTCGTGGGCGACTCTGGAGTCACCATCGCATCCGGCAACGGAACCGGCACCGTGTTGATCAACGGCACGATCGCGGAAGTCAACAACTTGCTGACCGCCGGTGGAACGGGGACCATCGCCTACAACAACAACACAGACACTCCCAGTGCGTCGACAACGCTAACAGTCACCGTCAATGATGAAGGCAACTACGGCATCGACCCGGGCACCTCTGGCGACGCAATCTCCGAAGAGGGCACGAACAGTCAGGTAATCAACATCGTGGCGGTAAATGACGATCCTTTGATCGCGACGAACTCGGGAATGACTGTCAGCGAAAGTTCCACAAGTAACCTCGTCACGATGGCGATGCTCAACGAAGGCGATCCGGACGATGCGGGCACGGGGCTCACCTACACCGTGACGGCCGTCACAACCAACGGCACACTGCGGTTAAGCGGCGCTGTCCTCAATCTGAGCGATACGTTCACGCAAGACGACATCGACAACAACCGCATCAGCTACGACCACGACGGCAGCGAGACCACCAGCGACAGTTTTGATTTCAGCTTGGCCGACGGCGGCGAAGACGCTTCGATGCCGGTCACGGGAACGTTTAACATCGTCGTGACCCCAGTGAACGATTCCCCGACCATCGCGACCAATACAGGATTCACCGTCGCCGAAGGTTCCACAAGTAACCTCGTCACGACGGCGATGCTCAACGAAGGCGATCCGGACGATGCGGGAGTTGGGCTCACTTACACGGTGACAGCTGTGACAACCAACGGCACGTTGCGGTTAAGCGGCGCTGTCCTCAATCTGAGCGATACGTTCACGCAAGACGACATCGACAACAACCGCATCAGCTACGACCACGACGGCAGCGAGACCACCAGCGACAGTTTCGACTTCAGTCTGGCCGATGGCGGCGAAGATGGTTCGATGCCGGTCGTGGGAACATTTAATATCGTCGTGACGCCAGTGAACGATTCCCCGACCATCGCGACCAATACAGGATTCACCGTCGCGGAAGGATCCACAAGTAACCTCGTCACGACGGCGATGCTCAACGAAGGCGATCCGGACGATGCGGGAGTTGGGCTCACTTACACGGTGACAGCTGTGACAACCAACGGCACGTTGCGGTTAAGCGGCGCTGTCCTCAATCTGAGCGATACGTTCACGCAAGACGACATCGACAACAACCGCATCAGCTACGACCACGACGGCAGCGAGACCACCAGCGACAGTTTTGATTTCAGCTTGGCCGACGGCGGCGAAGACGCTTCGATTCCGGTCACGGGAACGTTTAACATCGTCGTGACGCCAGTGAATGACGCACCAGTCGTCGTCGCCCCGGGAAGCGCGCTGAGTGCGACGGAGCAAACGAACCTTGCGATTCAAGGCACCGGTTTTGGTTTCAGCGACGTGGATGAAGGCGGCAGTGGTGCCATCGCTACTTTGAACGTGGGAGAAGGAGCTATCACTGTTGCCCAAGGTGACAGCGGCGCGACAGTCACTGGCGGCAATGGCACGGGTACTGTCACGCTAGCCGGATCGATCGCTCAGCTGAATAACCTGCTGACGGGGAGTGGTACGGGAACGGTCACCTACTTCAACGCCAGCAACACTCCCAGCGCGGCCACGACTCTGACGGTCACAGTAAACGACCAGGGCAACACAGGCGCTGATCCGGGGCTGACCGGTAATGCGAGTTCCGAAGAAGGGACCAATAGCGCCTTCATCAACATCACGGCGGTCAACGACGATCCGATCAACGCTGGTACTTTGCCAACGGATGTCGCCGTTACCGAAGACATTGCGAGTAATATCGATCTGTCTGTCGTTGACTTGAACGATGTGGATACTGGAACTGGCACGCTGACGGTTACGCTTACTACTGCGACGGGCGGTAACTTGACGGCAACCTCGGGCGGCGGGGTCACGATTGGTGGCAGTGGAACGGGTGTGCTGACGCTGGACGGTACGCAAGCGGCTTTGAACACTTTCCTCGACACTGTGAGTAACATTACCTACTTGCATGCAATCGCGAACGCGAATGGAAACGATTTCGACACGATTCAAGTCGACGTCACCGATAACGGAAACATGGGAGCGGGTGGTGGTGGCTCAATTGCGTTCGGGACGGTCAACGTCGATATCGGCGCTGTGAACGACACTCCGACGAACACAATTCTTGGCACACAGACGGTTGCCGAAGAGACGCAAACCGCGATTCCTGGACTCACCGTAGCGGATGTCGATGCGGCAGCAAGCAACATCACGACGCGACTGCAGGTTACGAATGGCGTTCTCGATGTGACCTTGTCAGGTGCGGCGACGATCTCGGCCGGCACCAACGCCACAAACGATCTAACTATTCAGGGCACGGTTGCAGACGTGAACGGAACGCTCGCTTCGCTGCTCTACACAGGCGATCTGGATGTAGTCGGAGTCGCTGCTGACACGCTGACGATGACGACCGACGACCAAGGCTTCACCGGCGCGGGTGGCGCGTTGCAGGACGTCGATACTGTGCAGATCGATATCACTGGTGTGAACGATGCGCCAGTTGTCACTGCTCCATTGTCTGGCTTGACTGCCGTCGAGCAGACAAGCTTGTCGATCGAAGGCACGGGATTCGGCGTCTCGGATGTTGATGAAGCAGGTAGCGGTGCCGTGGCAACATTCAACGTCGCCGAGGGAGCGCTTACGGTCGTTGCAGGTGACAGCGGAGTTGCGATCACCGGCGGCAATGGAACAGGAGCCGTTACGTTTAACGGCGCGATCTCGCAGATCGACAGTCTGTTGACCGGAACAAGTACAGGCACGATCACGTACTACAATGCAAGCGATACGCCATCTGCCAGCACAACGCTGATGCTGACCGTGAACGATCAAAGCAACACAGGCGCCGGTGGCCCGCAAGCGACTGTCGCGGCCACGGTCATCACTTTGACTGCCGTTAACGACGCCCCTCAGATTGATCTCGACGCGGACAACAGCAGCGGCCAAGGTGCTGCTGACTTTGCCAACACGTTTATCGAGGATGGGGGTCCCGCCGCGATTGCGGATGTCGACGCGGCACTGTCCGATCTTGACAGTCCGACGCTTGCCTCGCTGCAAGTTGTATTGATGAATCAGTTCGACGGAACGGACGAGATTCTCGCGGCTGACACAACCGGAACAAGCATTACGGCGAGCTACGGCGCTGGAGTCTTGACGCTGACGGGCGTCGATGTGACTGCCAACTATCAGCAGGTTCTCCGAACGATTACCTACGAGAACGCATCGCAGAACCCGGACACAACCGCGCGAACCATTGAGTTCATCGCGAATGATGGCATCGTTACCAGTAATCTCGCAACGGCAACCGTCGCCATAGTTCGCCAAAATGACCAACCAGTGACTGTCGCCGATAACTACTCGGTTGATAACGACAAAACGCTGACCGTCGCCGTTCCCGGTGTGCTTGTTAACGATAGCGACGTCGATAACGACCCGCTCAGTGCCACGCTAGTCAGCGGACCGCCAACTGGATCATTGACTCTAAACGCAGACGGCTCGTTCTCCTACCTTCCGGATTTAAACTTCAGCGGCACGACTTCCTTCACTTACGTTGCAAATGACGGCACGATTGACTCCGTGCCGACGACGGCAACCATTGAAGTCGTCGCGACCGCCGCGCCGCCGATCGATCCTGGCCCGGCTCCTGAGCCCCCTCCGACCGAAGATCCCGACGATGATGAAACGGATGAGACGGAAGAAACTCCTTCGGATGATCCTCCAGCGACACCCGTGGACGATGGACCGAGCGATACTGGCTCCATTCCGAAAGGACCAAGTGGCCCGAGTTCTGATTCCAATCACGATGTTGCGCCGGCAGAAACAACTTTTGCTCTCTCCACGAACGACGATGACGCAAGCGAAGAAGCGGTCATCGAGTCCTTGCGTGCCGGTTCGGCCCGAATTGGCGGGCGTTCGACATTCTCGAGGACTGGTTTATCGGGGGCGCAGCGATTCGGTTCTGTCGATCTTGCTACTTCGTTCGGCGAGTTTGGATTGACTGAAATTCAACGTGGCCTGTTGTGGCAGCAACTCGACACGCTCCAAGAACAACTTGAGTCGGATAGCGAACGCGAATCCCACATTGCCGGAACTGCGACGGTGGTGTCGGCAGCCATCTCTACCAGTTATGTGATCTGGGCTCTGCGCGGCAGCTTCCTGCTGGCAAGCTTTTTGTCGACTGTTCCGGCTTGGCGATCGCTTGACCCGCTCGCGATCATCGAGAACGAGCACAATGCGGTTACTAACGATGATGACAATGAAACGCTCGCCGATATTGCTCAGTCCAAGCCGAACCAGGTTGCATCGTCGAACGAATCATCATCTGACAACGCCGACGATAAAACCGTCCGGACCTAGACAACGCGTAAACTCGTCAGCTTGTCGGTCCGTCTCTGCCGGAAATCCGGCCTGCTTCGTTAAGGGGATGTATCGCTCGCATTCTTCGCAGATGTGCGGACTTCCGCTCGGCGGAAATTCTCCTAACACGTTGGTGCGTGCTAACTTTGGGTAACACTCCGGTGCAACTGCGCGCTTTCTCCAGCGAAGCGTGGCTGGCCGTCTACGAAGTTTTCGCATGACACGTATTTCAATCTCATTCCGAATCGCCATTTGTTTAGCGCTGCTATCGCTGTGCGGCGTCTTACTTGCGCGCGTCGCTGGCTTGTTTCCGGACACTCAAGAGATTCGATTAAAGGGACGCGTTTCGTTATGTGAGTCACTCGCGATCAATTGTTCGATGTTGGCCAACCGTCAGGACTTCCGCGGAATTGAGAAGAATCTCAAAGCATTCGTGTTGCGCAATGAAGACGTTCGATCGGCCGCACTCCGTCGCGGCGATGGTGAGGTCTTAGTTCAGGTTGGCGATCACACTGCCTATTGGTTGGGGACCAGTGATGGTCGATCGACCGATGCGCAGATCTATGTGCCGATTGCGGCAGAAGATAGGCATTGGGGGAACGTCGAGGTTGCCTTTCAGAATATGGCGTCCGTCGGATCGACGACGCAATGGATGTCGCCCTTCGTCGAGTTCGCGATATTCATAACCGCCTGTAATGCGGCCTTGTTCATCTTTTGGCTTCGCCGCGTGCTGATGCATTTGGACCCGTCGCGAGTCATGCCGCAGCGAGTCCGCTCAGCACTCGATACGCTTGCCGAAGGTCTGCTTGTTCTGGACAGTGACGGCAGGATCGTGATGGCGAATAAGTCATTTCTGTCAACCGTCGGACAAGAGCCTGCGCAGTTGCAGGGCCGCATCGCGTCGGAGCTGCCATGGACAGGCGAACAACAAGTCGAGGAGCACCCGTGGCACGAGTCGATGCGGGAAAATTCACCGTGTGTTGGAGTCCCATTGCAGTTGCAAACGGGTGAGTATAATGAGCGTGCATTTCGTGTGAACGTCGCCCCAATCCTCGGCGAGGATGGAAATAATCGCGGAGCATTGGCGAGCTTCGACGACGTGACTGAGTTGGAAGTCAAGAAGGGCGAGTTGCTCAAAATGCTCAAGACGCTCAAGGCGTCACGCGCAGAGATTCAAGAGCAAAACACACAACTCAAGCTGCTAGCGACAATCGATCCGTTGACGGAGTGTATGAATCGGCGTTCATTCTTCCCATTGTTCGATCAACATTGGGAAGATTCGCAATCCAACAACAAGTCGCTCTGCAGCTTCATGGTAGATATCGACCATTTCAAGTCGATCAACGACGATCACGGGCATGCCAAGGGCGATGAAGTCCTCAAAGGTGTTGCGGCGTGTCTGCGTCAACTGGTTGGCATCGAGGGATTGGTTTGTCGATTTGGCGGCGAAGAGTTTTGCGTCCTGCTTCCCGATTACGACGAGGACCGCGCGGTGGCGCTCGCTGAGAAGATTCGCATCGAGATATCGAAAATCGATTTCGATATTCCTGCGACCACAGTAAGCCTTGGCGTTTCGTCGATTCATCTAGGTGCCAACAGCCCACAGGAAATGTTGGAGGAAGCCGACAAGTGTCTGTACATCGCCAAGCGGAACGGGCGTAACCAAGTCGTTAAGTACACGCGTCAGATGACAGAGGTCGAAGTCGACGAGTCCAAGATTCGTCGAACGAAACCCGACGGCGAAGAGAATTCGTCATTGACGCACATCCCATTTCCAGCTGTGGCGTCGCTGATGTCGGCGCTCGCTTATCGGCATGCAGAAACGGCCGATCACAGCACACGTGTCGCCGATCTCTGTGTAGCCGTCGCTCGCGGTCTCATGTCGGTCAGCGAGTCCTACATCCTGGAGATTGCGGCGTTGTTGCACGACATTGGCAAGATCGGCGTGCCAGACGCAATCTTGTTGAAGCCTGGAGAACTGACGGCGGAAGAATGGCGCGTCATGAAAATGAACGAGCGAATCGGCGTCGAGATCGTTGGTTCGGCGTTCTACTACGAACCGCTCGTCGACGTGATTCGATTCCACAAGGCTCCGTTTGATTCGAGTAATGACGCCACGCGCCTTCCATCGGGCGACGAATTGCCGATGGGGGCCAGAATCTTGGCAATCGCCGACGCCTACGATTCGATGGTGACCGAACGAGCCTATCGCAAGGCTCGAACACGTGACGAGGCGTTCGCTGAGCTCCGACGTTGTGCTGGTACGCAGTTCGATCCGGCGGTCGTTGCGCGATTCATCGAAGTCGTTGCCAGCAAACCGCAGATTGCGCAAGCGTCAAGTCGCAAGATTCCCCGCCAAACCGCCATTCAAATGGCGACACAAGTCGAAGAATTGGCACGTGCTCTCGACGAGCAAGACCTTGGTGCGATCGAAGCGCTCGCCACCCGTCTGCAAGCCACTGCTGGTTGTGCAGGGGCAACGGACCTGGAGACTCTGGCGGGTAAATTGAGCGCCAGTGCAACCGCGTCAGACGATGCCTCCGAGATATTTGAACTTACCATCGAATTGATGGACCTCTGCCGCTCGGCTCAACGCGCCGCGGTCTCTTCGATACCGCCGACGAACGCGACGTAGCGTTTGATGCGTCGTGTCATCAGATCGAGTAGAATGCGAGCCGTCTCGTCGATCGACGTCGTTGAAATACTCGGCTTCCAATGAGAACGATAATGGCTGCTAGCGCTATCAACTATACGTACCGTTACAACTTCGCATCAACGGTCGAAACAGTCAGTACACAGCCTCGCTGACAATTAGCGACCAGTCTTGATGAGACGTCGGACGACATCTTCTTCGACGGCAGATTGCGACGTCCAGCTGTCGTTGGTCGCATGCTCGGTGTGCTGTGTGATACGGTGAGGACAAGGTTCTATCAACCTCTCGATCCGCTCGTCCTTGATCCAGTGGTTACGAGCGGTGGCGGTATGTTGAGATTCGAGGGCTTCAGCAGTTGTTGCGGTGTCTATGCTCGCGTCGATTTACCGCCGGAATCGTTCGATGTCGATTTGCGAGGAAAGGGAACGACAAACGTCGACTTCAATGAACCGATGCGTGTGGCGCTGCGTCGCCTTGCGGACGAAGAGAGTGCTGGCCTGCGTGTTGGTGGGCAAGGGGTAACATTGACCAAGGGCGAGCAGCAGATCATCGAACGCAAGGTCAAGCTGTCTGTTCGCTGGATAAAAGGTTTTTGCGAGGTCCAAGCCTATCAACCTCGCTTAGTTCCACAATTCGAGATGACCGCGTTGGAGGCACGCGAGCTGTTTCGCACGCTGCCGAAGGGCCATTCTCGCCACGGCTCGTTCCTGCTGAAGAGCGGAAGAGTGTATCGCTTCTCGCCTCGCGAGCAGCCAGGTGCGGTACGAATCGAGGGCGCCGATCGAATTCGCATTCTCGAGCCTCTACTTCCGACGGCCAAGACGGTGCGGGTGTGGTACGACACTGATTCACAGGCCAGCGGATGGGAGATTGCGAACGACGTTTCTCGTTACTTTGCACTGCTCAGCCCAGAACTAAATCGTGGCTTCTCCGGCGAAGGGCAAATGCTTGAGCGGCTTGCGATCGGCAATTGGGAGACCGCACTGCCACAAGTTGCGGATTCTCTAAACTGGCAGTCGAGCATTGAACCAACTGACATCAGTGTTCGTGCAGGCGTTGGCGAGGGAGAAGTCGAAGCGGCACTCGCCGTGCTCGGAGCCCGTGGTTTGACCGGATTCGACGTTGCTTCCGGGCGTTACTTTCATCGCGTGCTTCCGTTTGATATCGAGAAGGTCGATCAGTTGCAGCCGAGATTGAAGAACGCGCGTGGACTCGTCGAAAACGTTCAGATCATATTGCGCGATGGAGAGCAAGTCGATGCAAAAGTTCCAGGGACTGAGTTCGAACAATTCGTGCGACTGCGACCAGACGGAAACAAGTGTACCTGCAGATGGCACAGTCGCTATCAAGGCCAGCGCGGACCCTGCAAGCATATCCTCGCAGTTCGCATGAAAGTCGAGGGTGTCGCAAATGTTGGAAGCGACGACGCGGTGGCTAAGCGGTTGGCGACGGAAGAGTAAGTGAAGATGACACGAGACGAACTTCAACAAGTGTACCACTCGTGCAAGACTCCGCTCGCTGTTGCAGAAGCATTTTGCCAAGTCTCAGAAGCAGATCGCAAGAAGCTATCACGCACGGCCCAAGAACTCTACAAGTCCGCGCGGCAGGGAGAGCGAGACAATTGGGGCATGCCAAGCCAAGAGGGAGCCGTCGCGAGGCTGGCGATGCTCGCTTGCTGTCCGTGGAGTCAAGCCAAGAGAGTTGGAACTAGTGGACGAGGCATGTTTCCAGACCGCGGGCCGTGGATGGAAGCGGCGTGTCAAATCCTAACCGACCGACGGCCAGCATGGGCGGGCGATTGGATTATCCTGCAACTCGATTCGTCCGATGCCTGGGGCTGGCAAGTTCTTTTGCGGTGGAACGACGTCCGCGAGCTAATGCGCGCGGGTGTGATCGAGCGCCCTGCCACCGACGGGTACATTCGCGTCTTGGCGCAGAGCGGATACTTTAGCCTGGATCTTGATCGAGACGCAGATACGCTTGAGAACGACATTTGGCAGTTGTTTGAAGTCGAAAACACTGCATTCGACATTTTCCCGGATCCAAAAAAGATAGATCGCAATCGATGGCGAACCGGCGAGCAGCCAACACAACCAGGACCGCTGCACGAACCGTACAACGGCTGGCCACGAACATTGTACCAGCTTGCTTACGAGGGAAAGATCGATCGCGGTCAGCTGATCGACGCTATCTTGGCCGGGCTGTGGCACGACTTCCGAAGCCCGATGCGTACGGGCTTACTTCGATTTCTGGATGTCCTCGATATCACGAACGAAGAAATCGCTCAACGCGAGCCCGCCTTACTGGAATTGCTTCGCACTGAGCGAGGTCCCGTTGCTGGCATGGCGTTGAAGTCACTCGCTCGGTTGCAAAAAGCGAAGAAGCTCGATGCGACGGCCTTCCTGGCCGCTGTTCCCGCCGTGTTCACAATTTCATCGAAGTCACAGCCAAAGAGTGCTGTATCGCTGATCAAACGGATCGTGGCAAACGACGCGGTGCATCTCGCTGCCGCAGTCGAAGCGGTCCGCGCCGCCTTGCAACACGCGTTGCCAGATATCCAGGAGATCGCTGTCAACTTGCTGGCCAGATGGAAAGCAACGAACGACTCGATTGATCTGAGGCGTGTTGCCGATGAGACTGCGGGCCTTTCGGCCCATAACGAAAGCGTCTCGACGAACTTACGAAAACGCAAGCCAACAACGGGCCGGAAGTCGCGAGCGGCACGCTGACAGCTCCTTCAACATCAACCGACGACTTCGAAACGCAAAGAGAGTCGATGCTGAATCGTGTGGCTGCGTTACCAGAGTGGCTTCGCGTAGCATCCGGCATCGTTGATTTGGCCGAGATATTGGAAGGGAACCTGCTGCCGCCGCCCTTCGACCCCGATCCGGCCTGCTTTCCAGTCCTTTCTTGTCTTGTGCCGATCGATCCAATTTCGGACGTCGACGAGTTGCTCGACACCGTCGCACACATGTTCGAGGTGGTTGATACACCCGAGGTGATCGAACGCGTCGTCGACGGGATACTACGACTGGGGCACGAAACAATCGAGTCGTTCGAGTTGAAAACAGAGCCCTTGCGTCACGCGAAAGTTGGAACTGAATGGATCGGGCAGACGCCAGCGGGGATACTGATGTGGTCTGTGCCAAACGTGGTCAAATTGATTGGCGCCTGGCTACACATCGATTTTGAACACCCTTGGAATTCAAGCAGCGATCTCCCTGCGCTGGAGGTTGTCTCTCGGCGAGTGGGCACGTTCCGACCAGATTGGCAGAGCCGAGCGCCGATTCCCGCATTGGCAACACCCACGCATCGCGGTGGTTGGATCGATGCAAGAGTCTTCGTGAGGCGTCTGAACGCTATCTTCGCGGCCGATCGCCTTCCCAATCGGCTTGATTTGATCGGGGGGGTGTTGCGGTTGGTGCCGGACTTTTGCGACGAGGCGATGGAACTTGCGAAGACCTTGCCATCCGCTTATCGACGAATCGTCCAATACGCTTTAGGAGGTGACGCCCGGCCGACCAAAGAGGACAGTGATCGCGCCGACCTATGGTTAGCCGCTGGACGAGCGAGGCAACCACGCGGCGATATCGACGAACTTCACGTTGTCGGGCTTAGTGACAAAGAACCCAGTAGTGCCGCAGACGCTGATTTTCAATTCAATCCAGAAGTTGATCCAGCTGAGTTCAAACACGCCCGATGGAGTTCAGGCCACGTAAGTCGTACGGTCAGTGTGACGCCGAGAGAGGCTAGTCTGTCGACACTTCACTCACGACCGACCGTCGCATTGGCGGCGCGTTTGCTCGACCGCCAGCCACTGACGTTCTTACAGAACTGGCAACAGGAGCTGATGACCTCGGTGTGGCCTGCGAATCCGGACGCAACGATGGCCGTCGCGTGTCACCAACTCATGACACGGCTGGACGATAGGGGGTCTGTGTTTGAACCCGTCGAAGGGTTGTTAACACCTTTGGCGACGCCTGATCGCGGCTGGTCCGAGATTGGGCGAGTTGCTCTTTGGCTGAGTCTCTTAAGTCGTAACGATCAGGCGCGCGGGTTCGGGATCGACATCATGATCGACGGGATCGATGATGGCCGAGCACATCCCGATCCGCTCGGCCAGACGCTGACCTACATTGCTAGTGGCGGCTGGATTAAGTTGAACCGTCTGACCGATGCACTCCACGAAGTGACGCGGACCTCGGTGCTTGCTGAACGCGTCGTCGCCGAATCGTTGGATCAATTGATTGCGTCATGGGAGTCGCCCCCTCGCGACGCCTATCATGTCCTCGGCTTGCAGTTGGAACTGTTAGCTAACTTGGGCCAAGCTCCCTTGGGACGATCCAAGGCTGTGCTTCAGGAGATTCGCGGGAACGGTAAAGCGGCAAAACTGTCTCGCCAGCTTTGCGAACTTGAACCACTCTCGTGTTCTGCGCTGATTCGGCAGTCGTCGTTCGAGGCCGCGAGAGGACGAATTGAGCGATGTGAACGAGTATTGAGATACATCGATCGTGAACGTCAAGTTTCGAGCGGTTCGGGTTGACGCCATTCGTCGACGCGCTCAGGCCATACAAACGCCGCCGTCGATATTGTACGCCTGGCCAGTGATCATTCGGGCCGCGTCACTGGCGAGATAAACTGCCATCGGTGCGATATCTTCCGGTGAAAGTCTTCCGCCAATCGGCGTCAGTTGCTTTTCATGGGCCTCGAATTCCCGGCCGAGCCGATCCGCGTCGTACTGTACGCGAATATCGTTCATCCGAGTTTGAACGGGACCTGGGCAGATGCAATTGACAGTGATTCCATCCGCTGCATGCTCGTTGGCGAGCGAACGCATCAGTCCAATAACACCATGCTTGCTCGCGACGTAGGCGCCCGCATGTGGTGCGGTGATGCGACCGTTGATCGAAGCGACCGTGATGATCCGGCCCCAGCTTTGCTCGCGCATGTGCGACAACACCGCTTTCGAAAGCAAATACGGAGCCGTCAGGTTTACTTCCATCGTCAAATCCCAGAACTCGTCGCGATAGTCGGCCAGTGGTCGAGGGTCGGCGCTGCTTCCAACGCCGGCATTGTTAACCAAAATGTCGATCGGTCCGAATGGCGTTCCACCGTGCGCGATGAGTGTTTTCGTTTGGCTGCGGTCCGCGAGATCGCACTCAACGGCAGCGGCAACTCCTCCAGCGTCGGATATCTCGCGAACAACCGTTGCTAGTTCATCGCTGCTGCGCGACGCGATAACGACTTGCGCTCCAGCGGCTGCCAATTGAGCCGCAATCGCTCGACCAATACCTCGACCACCACCCGTTACGAGCGCTACGCGTCCGTTCAATCCCATCTCATTAGTCTCCCAACCGAAGCGTGATTCCGACGAGTCACTTGGCGTACAGCTCGCGAGTATGACGGACGAACGCGGGGTATGCCAGACGAGTGCCGTAACTGACCTTTCGCCCGAAAGTCCAATGGAAAGCCGAGAGGTGATTTGCTTCCGCGCGACCAAGTCGGGTATTCTTGTCGCAGAACGACGTGAAAATCTGCCGCGAATAGTCTGTCGATATCTGGTCGTTGAGGATGCGACGGCGTGGCGCGTAACTCAACATATATAAGTGACCGGATCATGAAAACGACCCGTTATCTATTCTCCTTCGTGCTGGCCGTGACTGGCCCCACGATTGCAATTGCGCAAACGACGCAGAACCGTGCAGCCGATGGATACTTCAACCAGAAGGTCGCCGACTCGAATCCGCTGCGTACCGAGCAGACGCGGGAACTGGACGAGTACATCAAAGCGATCGCCGCAGACCGGACTCGTTTCGAGAAACTGTTTACGCCCGACTATTCGTCCACGCATGCTTTCGAAGCGTCCGCCGAGCCACTACGAACGGCGTTCTGCGAGTCCATCGGCTATCCACCGCCTGGAGCGCGATCGGAGAAACCGGCTTCGTTCAAGCAGATCGGAGAAGACAGCATCGGGACTTATTACCGAGCCATGATTCCGATTCTTCCCAGCGTTCATTCTGAAGGGATCTACATCATTCCGAAGAAGGCTCAAGGAAAAATGCCCCTTGTGATTTCAATGCACGGCGGTGGCGGCTCGCCAGAGGTGGCCCTGTTCAACGGCGGAGCCAACTACAACGACATGGTGCGAGGTGCGGTCGAACGGGGATATGTCGTTTATGCGCCTCAGCATCTGTTTCGTGCGGATGGATTCCCCACAGACATTCGGCGCCAGATCGATAATCGGATGCGACTGGTCGGTACGAGCATCACGGCTGTCGAGATTGCTAAGATCGCCTACGCGATCGATGAGTTGCTCAAGCGACCGGAAGTCGACCCCGATCGCATCGCGATGGTCGGCCTGTCCTACGGTGGCTATTACGCTCAGGTAACCCCCGCGATCGACACACGCATCAAGGTCTCCGTGTCGAGTTGTTACTTCGGTGTACAGGAAGGACGTTTCGAGCAGGACGAACTCTCAGTCCCCACGGATTTCCGTTTCATGAACCGCATCACACTGTTCGACGACGGGGACCTCGTCGCGCTGATCTGTCCGCGAGCCCACCAGATTCAGGCGGGATCCCGCGACAACGCCTCTCATCGCGAAAAGGGGAAGAGTCTCGCGCTTCGGTCGGCAACGTTCTTCGAAAAACTCGGACTGCGAGATCGTTTTGAGCACGTGGTCTTTGAAGGAGGCCACGAATTCAATGATGCATCGGCATGGGCTTTCGTAGAGAAGCACTTGCAATGACGAAGTTGCACGGTTCGCGCTACGAACTAATTGACGGGCGATGCGAACGAAGGTGCTATCTCTTCGACGTCGAGCCATTGAATCGGAGCGGGCGCGGAGATCACGACGTCTTCTTCCCAACTATCAAGAACCGATCGGCAGGCGAGGCACAACTCGTCGCTCTCCAACAGACTCGGCGAAGCATAAACCACGGCAAGGAACGAGTCTCCCATCGCCTGATGCGAAGCTCGATGACAGTTGCACAAGGGGCAGCCACCGCTGGGACCGGAATGCGTTAGGTGAATCATGGCTTCTCCTCTCGAACCGAAGATGAGACGGTCGCTTCTACGCCAATCGCCATTGCAACACCACGAGTAGACCGACGTGATGCGGGATCGGAATTGGCACGCTCGGCGAACGCGAGCGATTGCGAAACACTTTCCAGAGAAAAGACTTGCGAGAAAACACCCTCAGCCGAAGTTGAGGGCTTCCTCTACTCTGCGTAACGGTAATTGAGACGCTGTTGCTAGCGGGAAAGTTCCCGAAGAAGTTCCCGAATGTTTTGCCGCCGGAGCCGTGTTCCAGCTACGCTCGAATCCCGTCAATCGATTTGAACTCCCGATCCTTCGGGCCAAGCCGATCTTTGCTACCCATTCCGGCGAGCATCGTGTTGTAGACGTCGATTCCTTCCGCACCGACGTCCATGATCTGGCCAGTCTTAAAGTGACCGTTCGCACCGGTGATCGCGTGGAAGACTCCAGAGAGTTCTCGCTTGACGTCGTTATGACGCCCGTCGCCCGACTCCGTTGAAATCGTGATCAATGAATTCTCCAGGATCGTGCGACCGTTCGTTTCCATCGCGTCGGGACCGTTTAAGCGATGGAGGAAGTAGGCAACCTCTCGCATCTTCATGTGAGCGTGGGCTCGCAGCTGCTCGTTCTTCTTCTTCTCGTTGAACTTGTGCCACCACTCGTGACTACAACCTTGGTCGCCGGATGCATTCAATTGTTTGGCGTCGTCAAATTGCCAAATGGTTCGACCGTCGTACTTGTAATCGCCCTTCACGCGAAGCCGTTCGCCTGCCGCGAGGAAAGTCAACGATCCAAATCGGACGCGATCAAGTTGAACTGCCAAAGCGTAGAGATCTGCCAGCAGACGCCATTCCGCTGTCAGGTCGTCGAGCGGCATGTCGATTCCCTGACCACCTGGATCTGCCGGTCCGCCATGAGCCAGCTTCGAACGCGGCGGCAAGCCGGGCGCACCTTTGGGGCTCGCCTTCATCTCGTATGCACGCTGTTCATACTCTCGAATTCGTTCCAGATGATCCGCGACTCGAGCTTTCGACGCGGAACCAAGTGGTGAGTTTGCACCGGTGAAGAATTGATACTGCTCAACGACCGAATCGAGGACGCTACGTTTGAACTGGCGTTTCTCTGCATCCGTGCCATCGGATCCAGAGATCATTCCAAAGACCCGTTCGAACAAATCGCGGGGGCGCTCCTGGATTGTTGCAGCAACCGTTCCGTTTTGGTTATAGCTATGGACGTATCGCCCAACACGACTGCGCCGAAAGAACGTGCCGCCCATCAAAGTTGGCACCATGCCGGAGGGTAAGCCGTCTGGATAGTGTGTCTTGCGAACGACCTGATCGATCGAAGGACCACCGGCTCTAGCTTCGCCATCAGGCGGCTCGGCGGTAAACGCTCCCGAGGCTCCGTCATAATGAGCGTTGATGCCCGACTCGTCGCAACGAACTTGATCGACGTTCCGCATGATCAGGAGCTTGTCGCTCAGCGGCTTGAGAGGCTCGAGAACACCATCGAAACCTTCTGTTTGCAGCGGAGCCGGGATGCCGAGTCCGAAAAAAACGTTGAACGATCGAACGGGCACTTCATTCGCCGCTGCGCCGAGTGCGGTCGAGCCGATCATCTCTTCCAAAAGCGGCAAGCCGATCGTCGCTGCTCCGACGCTTCTGAGCATGGTGCGACGATTGATGCGAGGGCTCGTCATTGCGTATTCTCCGTGCGAGTCGTTTGAACAAGATCGCTCGTGACAATTGCGGTGATCAGGCTGGAGTAAGTTCCTCCATCAGCCTGAGCCGATTCGTGTATCTTAGCAACAATCGATGCATCTGCCGCCACCAATGGGCGGCCAAGGGCAAACTGGGTTACTTTCCAGGTCAGGGATTCGGCGATGCGGTCACTTGTCGCCAAGAGCGTCATTAATTCCGCTGAGTTCTTATAAGGAATGGATTTTGCCGCTCCAGGAAATAGGATCTCGCCGTCGTCTCGCAGTTGGTTGCCGTAGTGGTCGAGATCACGATAAGCGCCGATTCCATCAAACTTCTCAAGGCCAAACGCAAGCGGTTCAAACTTCGCATGGCATCCGCCACAGTTTGCGTTGGCAATTCGTTGCTCAGCGATCCCTCGTTGCGTCAAGCCTTCCTTTGTCGGAACTGGCCGCGTATCGACGCAGGGCGGCGGGTCTTTAACGACACCGCGAAGCAAGTCGTGTAATACAAACAATCCGCGAGTCACCATGGATGCTTCGTCGCCGCCAACGGTCAAGACGCTGCCGTGCGTCAACACTCCACCGCGGCCTGGAGTCGCCGACAGATCGTACTTCTGGTTACCATCGCCTTCGGCAGCCAGTCCATAATGCCTCGCCAAACGTGGTGAGACGATCGTCACTTGAGCGTTCAACAGCTCGGCCAACGGACGCTTTTGAGTCCACGCCACCTCTGTAAAAAATGCGAGCGTTTCTTCACGCATTTCGGTCGCGAGTGGCTTGGTCCAATTAGGGAACTTCTCTTCATTCGGTTGCAGGTTGTCCAAGCGACCAAGATCTAGCCAGTCGAATATGAACCGCTTGGAGCGCTCGATCGCTCTGGGATCGTTCAGCATCCGAGTCACCTGTTGCTGAACGCCATTGCGATCGAGTTTTCCATCGTCCGCCGCGCGCATCAGTTGCTTGTCCGGTGGTCCGCCCCAAATGATATAGCTCAACCGCGACGCCAATTCGTAGTTGCCAACCTGCCAAGCCGAACCGTCACCCCGTTGGGTCTCGATGCGATAAATGAACTTAGGTGATTGCAGCATCGCCTCAATCAGATAGCTAACGGCCGTTTCGTAATCCTCGCCAGCGCTCGCTACGGTAGTTGGAATACCGCAGTAGGCTGTAACTTCGCGATCATCGAGTGGGCCGCGCAAAAGCCACTTCCCCATGGCGGCGACAAAGTCACGCATCGTTGCATCGGTCGAAAGATTCTCGCTCTTGGAAAATCGCTTCGCGAACTTCAACGCGTCCATTCGAGCCACAGTCGTCTCCGCGAGTTGGGCGTAAGCTTCGACGTGCTTCAGATCGATGTTGAGATTGTAGGCTGTGTTGCTGAAGCCGTCGGCTCGTAGGTCTTTCGGTAAGATCTCGCGAGCCTCCTTGGCGATATCAACACCGACGGCACTTCTCACTGTCTCGATATACTCGGTCACAGTCAGACGTTGCACCCAAACATCATTGGCTTGACCGCTGTGCGCATAGGTCGCGGGATCGATCACGTTAAGCGACCACGTTGCTCCGCCCTCGATCCAATCACGCAATTGCTTTTTCTCTGCGTCGGACAGCGGCGTTCGCTCCTTTGGCATCTCGCCGGAAACGATCGACTCCCACAAGAGACTGTCGGATAGTTTTCCAGGAACGATTGCTTTCCCGGTGTCGCCTCCTGCAAGTGCGGAGTTCTTCTTCGATAGATCGAGTCCGCCCTTTTTGTTGCGGGAATCGTGACACTCCAAGCAATGGTTCGATATCAAAGCCGCCACTCGAGTCTCGAACGCTGTGCGGTTGCGAGCGGCGAGCTGAGCGGCAGCGTACGCCTTGGGATCGTAATTTCCTTGCGAACCCGCGACGAAATTCCGTTTGATTTCTTCTGGCGACAGACTGCGGCTGTAGATTGCGACTAGATGCAATGTACCGAGCCAAGGGCGACCTTTGTTGACTTCATTGGCGATCGATAGTGGATGGTTCGATTGCCAATTACTTAGCGAGCCGGCAACCGTTTGGCCGCCGTTTTGTTTGCCGTCGATAAAGAGCTTGGCTTGTCCCGAGCGGTTTCGGACGTAAACAACATGCGTGAGGCTCGTCTTCAAACTCTTCTTTGGCGACGCGACGGAAGGGATCCCGTTCGTGTTCGTCTTGGTTGTTCGAAACCGGACGTCGAAATGATCTTCATCTTGACCTAGTGTAAAGTTTCTCCCGTTCGCGCTTGCTGATAGCGACACGATTCTCGCCGGTCCACTTTGTTTCGAATTGGCCGGGACAATCCAAGCTTCGATCGTGATCGCTTCCGATCGTCTCACGGCATCGATAATCTTGGCAGCTGGTTCGGCCGAACGGATCGTGGTCTCTCGTTTGACGACCAGCGAAGCCGCCGCGCGTTGCACGGCATCGATATCCGCGATCTGCAGATCAAGCGGTTTGCCGACGCCCGAACGGTCCTTGACGATGTTTCCGCCGTTTTCACTGAAATCATATAGCGCGACGAGCCCATTGCTGACTCGGTGGTTGCTGGGAGAGTCTTCCGCTCCAAAGAGCGTTGTGGCGAAGCTCAAAACGAGAACGAGATAACGTGACAACTGGCGAGGCATTCGAGAACTCTCAGGGTGTGAATTGCGAACCTAACGCACTGCTGAGTTTACTTGGTTCGAGGCCAGCTTCGCTAGTCTTTTACCGACGCCAGGAGCTTGAGTCGCCCATGAAATCTCGCACGAGCGGAACAATGCGTTCGTGAGCGTCTTCAATCACGTAATGGCCAGCGTCTTCAATGCGACTCACATCTGCCGCCGGAAAGATTGCTTCGAATCGTTCAAGGCACGACGTGTCGAAGCACCAATCCTTCATTCCCCAGATTAGTTTAATGGCGTGATCTGCGAGCATTGGCAGACCATCTTCGAGGTCTGCTAAAGTCCGCCAAGTTGGGTGTTTCTTCGTCAAGGGAATATCGCGCACGAAGCTGTTGACGCCGACTCGATTGGCCCAGCTGTCATACGGAGCCAGCAGACCTCCCCGCACCGCGGGCGTCATGACGTTGCGATCTTCAACCGCCATCGTGATCGCAGCGCGAGCGAACAGATTCAATCCGCGTAGTGCGATCGTCCCAAGGACGGGAGTGCGGCAAATGCGGATGCGAAAAGGAATAAAGTGCGGGCGAAAGGCACCTGTGTTGAACAGGACAATTCGCGAGATTCGATCGGGTCGTTGCAGTGCAGCGCCAAGCGAAATGGCACCACCCCAATCATGTCCGAGCAACGTGACATTCGTGAGCTCCAGGTCATCGAATAAACAGACCAGATTCTCAACATGTTGTTTCAGCGTGTAAGGATAGTTCTGCGGCTTGTCGCTCAGGCCACAACCGATATGGTCAGGAACGACAACACGATGACTGTCGCGAAACGCTTTGATAAGATTGCGCCAGTAGAACGACCACGTGGGATTTCCATGGACCATGACCATCGGCTCGCCGACACCCTCATTCGGCCCCTCGTCGAGGTAATGGTAACGCAGTTCATCGAGCTGCAAGTGATGCGAGCAAAACGGATACTGACTGCGCCAATCGGTCGCTGGGAAACTCATGTCGCGAATATATATGTCGTCATCCGTTCGCGGTAGGTCCCGCCCGCATGTCGAGATATTCGTCGAGTTGGTTGCTGCGGGTCGTCTCGTCCCAGTCGAGTTGATTTGCCATCAGATGGCTGATTTGCGTTGCTACTTCAATCCCACCGTGACGGCTTAACGCGAGCTGCGTCCTGCGACGCATGACGTCTTCCAGCATGATCGCCATCTCGGAAGTGCAGGCTAATATGATGTCGCTCTCGTGTACTTTGGGCGATGCAGCGATCTGGATTCCCGATGCAGCAAATTGTTGATTCGGTAAAGGAGTCACGCTCGTACGGCACTTCGCCGGTTTTCGGCCAAGGATGCGATAGACGCGTCGAACGACTTTCTCGGAGATCGCTCGGAATGTGGTGTACTTCCCGCCTGCCACGGTCAGACAATTTTCGCAAGAGACTACGATTCGCTCTTCACGAGATCGACGCGATGGTCTTCGCTGATCGGAACGGATCAGTGCCCGGACGCCCGCGAAGGTTGTGATGATGTCTCTCGCGGTGATCGCTCGTGACGGTGCGAGCTCACGCAATTGACCGAGCAAATACGCGACGTCGCTCGCGTCAGTGCTGACTGCGTCGACTGGTTGTGTGAATTGTGTGTCGGTCGTTCCTAGAAGCGAATCGTCGCCCCAAGGCAGTAAAAAAATCATGCGACGGTCGCGCTTCGATTGAAAGTAGATCCCGTGCTTCTGATTAATACGAGGAACTACGAGATGCACGCCTTTCGTCGGATTTAGCGAGATCGGAGACGAATCACGGGACGCGAGCCTTCCAACGCGTTCGACCCAAGGGCCGGTTGCATTGACGAAGCACTTGGCTTTGACATCGAAGGACTCGCCGGTGACTTGATCGACGACCTGCAACGCCTCGACTCGATCTCGCGTTCGCCGAAATCCGGTCACCTCGCAGTAGTTGACACATGCCGCGCCATGACGACATGCGTCGAGAACCGTTTCCAGGCACAATCTCGCATCATCCATTTGGCAGTCGTAGAAGAGTACTGCTCCTTGCAGATGCTCGCGCGGAAGCGAGGGCTCGTCGGCGATGGCCTCGTCGGCTGATAAAGTGCGATGACGCGGAGTGGCGGAATGCCGACGAGGCGTCAGCCAATCGTAGATTGTCGTGCCAAGACGGAGCATTCCAAGCGACCGGCGATCGCCGTCGTATGCCGGCAGCAAGAACGAGAGCGGCTTGACGAGATGCGGCGCCATGTCGAGCAGAATACCTCGTTCGCGACACGATTCTGCAACCAGCCCCAACGACAAGTGTTCCAAATACCGCAAGCCACCGTGCACTAATTTAGTGGATCGGCTTGACGTCCCACTCGCAAAGTCTCCTTTCTCGACGAGCGCGACCGACAAGCCTCGCAACGCCGCGTCGCGAGCAATTCCGGCACCGAGTATCCCGCCGCCGACGATGGCAAGATCGAAAGTCTTGTTTGCCAGTTCGGATGGATTGCGTTTCATGCGTTGTCTGCGATCAGCCAGCATCGTGTCGACGGTAGTAAGCAGCAAGCCTGTCTGGCGAACAACCTAGTTGATATGCCGCTAGTATCGTCCAATTTCTAAGAGTCTGGCGGATGACACCCTGTCTTTGCCATCGGCGCGCGTCGACGTGAACGGGGCCGTCGAGCAAAATGGGCCAAGAGAGCCGCCTCGCACGCTTCATCAGCAGGAGGTCTTCCATTAGTTTTACTTCTGGGAATCCACCCAGCGATTTGAAGAACTCTCGCCGGAGAAAAATTGCCTGATCTCCGTAAGGTAAGCCTCGCCAGCGAACACGCCACGCATTCCCTTGCTCTAACGAACGGTAGGCGATTCCACGAGCGGCGATCTGTTGTTTGAATCCCCCGCATTGTACTTTTGATTTCGTTAGCACATTGCAAACTTGCTCGATCGCGGACGATCCTAAGCGGTTGTCTGCGTGCAAGAATAACAGGACGTCGCCGCTGGCTCGATTCGCACCGACATTCTGCTGGATTGCTCGTCCCGGCTTCGACTCGACAACGTCACACGCTTCGTCGCGTGCAATTTCGCCTGTCTTGTCTATGCTTCCTCCGTCTACCACGATCACTTCGCTCGCACCAGCTTCCCAAGCAGAACGCGCAGCATGGGCGATCGATGCCTCTTCATTAAGCGCGGGAATGATGACGGAAACGTCCACGCGAGCAGTCTAATAGATCGCAACATTGTTCACTACAGGCATCACAAACCTCAAGATTACGACCGATTGAGTCTGGAATTGGTCGCTGTATAATCGAACGGGTTGGCGACGTAGCTGCGTCGAGTACATGAGTGGCTTGCTGGTGCCTATTGTGTTGATCAGGGCAATTACTCGTCAGCAACTTGTCCGATCTCTGACGTGTTTATTCTAAGACGTGAACAAGACGTTCTTCCCTTCTTTCACAGCGAACCGAAATGAAGTTGCGTGTTGGAGTTGTCGGTGTCGGTAGCGGTTGGGATTCGCGGCATCGCCTAGCCTTGCTATCGCTGTCGGACCGCTTCGAAATACGTGCTGTTTGCTGCGATGTGGCACAACGAGCGGAGCAAATCGCTCGCGAGTTCGATGCGATCGTCGTGGATGGATATCGCTCGTTGTCCGTTCGAGAAGACATCGACGCTGTGTTGATGCTGGCCCCAGGTTGGTACGGATCGCTCCCAATTCTTGCGGCATGTGATGCCGGAAAGGCGATCTACTGCGCAGCTGCGTTGGACTTGGACGCCGAACGGTTACAGGAAGTAAAGAACCGCATCGAAGAGTCAGGGGTTGCCTTCATGGCCGAGCTTCCACGCCGGCATGCTCCGGCGACGGTGCGTTTGAAAGAGCTGATCGCAACACAGCTGGGACAACCGAAAATGTTGTTCTGTCATCGCCGGCAACCGGTGATTAAGCAGGGCCGGACGGATGAGCAACTGAAAGATGGATCGCGAGATTTCATCGAGTTAGTCGATTGGTGTCGATATGTCGTAGGCCGCGATCCAACGAGTGTTTTTGGCGTTACTCATCGTGACGCTGAAAGCGAGGAGAGTGACTATCAGATGATGAGCTTGGATTTCTCGATGCCTGATTCTCCTGGCGTGGGGCCGCTCGCGCACATTAGCTGCGGCGAGTATATGCCAGCGACGTGGCAAGAAGCGATCGGCTTTCGACCTCCCGCTGCATTGCAAGTGGCTTGTCAACGCGGAATTGCGTTCATCGACCTGCCAGCGACGTTGATCTGGTTCGACGAAGCTGGGCGTCACATGGAGTCGCTTGAAAGCGAGCGTCCAGTCGGCGAGCAGATGTTAATGCGCTTTCATCGCGCGACCACGAGTCTGGTTCGCAAATCGAGCGATCTCGAGGATGCCTATCGCGCGATACAGATCGTGCTGAGCGCTCATCGCAGTGCCGAATCTGGCGTTCGCGTGCTCATCGACGATTGAGTGTGTAGGCCGGATCCGTAATCGATCCTACCGAACAACTCGATGGACGTGACAAACTAGCAAGTGCCGAACGGATCGGTTGTTTCGTTCATGCCAGCTTCGCGTTCGGCCTCTTCCATTTCCTTCAGCTCTTCCAACCAGAGGCGAATCTCGTTGCCATATTCGACCGAGAGGTCGCCTTTGACGAGCTGGCGATGAAACGCCGCGGCACCTTCCTTAAGCAGGTCCGCAGCTTCCGCACTCGCGAATCGAAGCATTGGGTCCGGCGCGATCATGCCGCGACAGAAGTTCATCAGCAACTCATTGACCGTTACGTCCTCTGGCAAGATGTCGACCATCGTTTGTGGTAACGCTCGCTTGGCCTCAAGTAACTCGCGGCAGTTGGTGCAGTTTGCAAACAGCGGGCGACCGGCAAGCAGTTCAATCAGTACGTAACCGAGCGAAGCTAAATCGCTGCGCGGCGTGCAATCATTTCCTTCTAGTACTTCGGGAGCTGCATAGGCGGGCGTACAGCTGCGCGTCGGCGGTGGTTCCGCCAGATCGAACGCCGAGCCGAAGTCAATGATCTTGGCGTGGCCACTTCGTTTGAGCATCACGTTTGATGGCTTCATGTCACCGTGAACAAGTTCTTCACGATGCAACGCTGCAAGGGCGGCGAGACAGTCTCGAACGATGGCGACGGCAACACCCGGTTGGACCCGCGGATGGATTGGGCCTCGCGTGACGATTACTTGGTTCAGATATTTCCAGCGTCGATTGCTCACTCGGCTTCGGATGCGCTGCAGCATTCCTGGCACAAGTAATTGTTGCAGGTCGTAGCCGTCGACCCATTCCATGACCATCATGCGAATGCGGTTGCGGTCAACGAAGTTATAGACGTCGAGCAAATTGTCGTGCTGGATTTGAGCGATCGCCGACGCGACGTGAGCGATGCGATGCATGGCTTCGTCATAGGCCCGCGCGGATTCAAATCTCTCAGGCGAGAATATCTTTAGCGCGACCGGCAGCGTGAACTGATCTGCCCCACGCTGTTCCGTGAGATAAACGACACCTTGTCCGCCTTGGCCAAGCAATCGTTGCAGTCGAAGGTGGGTCGTCCAGCTCAAGCGTTGATCAGCGACGATCGTCGAGTAGCGACCGACTAACTCGTTGGAAGTTGTCTTTCGAGTGTTTCCGCCACGCGTTTGGGTGACGTTGATGTCGTGCATCGTCGTAGTCAGCATCGTGGTTCGCCTCCAACAGCCAAGCCGTATCCCGCGAAACCGACCAATCGGCATTTGGCGGGTAAACTAGCAGTCAACCGCTGCCATATTACCGTGAGCGGCTCGAATACGTCTAGTCGGATGGAGGTCGAGGAAATCCCAGTTCTTTGTCCACGACGTTTATAAGAGGCTCGCCACGCAGATAGCATTCCAGATTTTCACAAAAAAGTGCAGTTGAATTGTCAACTCGACTCGCCGACTGAGCTCCGACGTGGGGAGTGATGATCACGTTGGGCATCTCCCACAGCGGGCTCGCTTTCGACAATGGTTCAAGTTCGGTCACGTCCAGGCCGGCGCCAGAGAGGCGACCTGACTCTAACGCATTCACCAGAGCCAATTCATCTACGACTGGGCCCCGAGCGACATTGATGAGGATCGAACCCTGTTTCATCTTCGCGAATGCTTCAGTGTCCATCATGTGGTGTGTTTGTGGGTTAAGCGGTACGCACAAGATCACGATGTCGACCTGTGCCAGCACGTCGTGGAGTGCTGCGGCGGGATGCAAGGCTTCGACATGCGATGGTTTGTTTTGCGGAAATAGATCGGTGGCGAGCAGCCGGACGTGAAACGGAGCCAGAATCTCGGCGATTCGTCGCCCGTTGCCTCCCAGTCCGATGATGCCAACTGTCTTGCCGTGCAAATCGCCGGTGGGGCGACGCGTGAAGTCCTTCGTTTGTTGCTGGCGGAAAAACGTTGGAAGGCCGCGTTGCAAGCCCAACAGCAACGCCAGCGTCTGTTCGGCAACTTGATTGGCGAACAAGCCGGAAGCGCTTGTCACCAGAATGTCGGAGTCAATGACCGACGGAACCAGACAGTGATCCATGCCAGCTGCCGACGACTGAATCCACCGCAACCGACCAGCGGCAACGACCTCTTCCCAAGGAACTGGCACCTTGGCGTGGCCGCAGAAAATGTCGGCAGTCGGCAAAAGTTCGGCAATTCGGTCTTGGCCAGCGTCGACGACCTCGACGTCAGGCGAAACCGCCGCGATCTGATCACGATGCCGCTGCTCGACCGGATAGCAAAGGACGACTCTCATCTCGCAAATCGTAGCAACGGGCTTCCGACCGGCCTATGGGACTGGAAAACAAAGGCAGGGCAATAGATGCGACGAATCCCGGACATATTTCCACGCCAGCGGTTGGCGTTACCTGTGACTTTGACAATAATAGTAGCCAGACAAAGCGGTACTTCGTCGCTGGCTTTGGGTTATCGCCATCAACCGCTTCCCACCCTGCTCCGCATCTCACGTCATTCGCTAGGAGACATCGCGCTGTCTGCTTCACCCCGTCAACTAGGTACGGCTGCTCTTGTGGCGTTGGTTGCTCTTCGCGTCGGGATCGGTTTCCACTTCTTCAAAGAGGGATCCGACAAGTTACAGAATCCTGGTTGGACTTCGGCTGGCTTCCTCGGAAATGCTAAAGGACAGTTCGCCGATTCGTTTCAAAACATGGTTTGGGACACGGACGGACTGGCCCGCTTGGATATCCAAGAAGCAGAGCCACTTTGGGGGCACTTTCGCGAACGAGTCGTCCAGATCTATGCTTTTGACGATTCTCAGACTAAAAAAGCTGAAGCGGTCTACAAGCGACGCTTGCATCAGCTCGAAATACATTTTGCAAACTACGAACGCGATCTCAAAGAGTATCGCCTTGGCATCGCTCGGCGTGACTCCTATCGCAACCAGGAAGATCGCGTGCAGGTAGCGTCGCTAAGTGGCCAGCTCGGCACGATCGAAAGTGAACTCAGATCAAAACGCGCCGAGTTAATTGGTCCGATCGACCAGATCTGGAATGGCTTCGAAGGCGAATTGAATGCACTCGCCATCGAAGGCCAACGTCATCGTGGTCCGATTACACTTGCTCGCCCCGGACGGCGGACGCTGGATTCGCGGGCCATCGACAATATTATCCCGTACTTCGATCTCACACTCGGTTTGTTGCTGATGGTCGGCTTGTTCACTCGAAGCGCCGCCATCGCGGCTGGCTTGTTCCTGTGCAGTGTTGTCGTCTCGCAGTGGCCAGGGACTTCTGGTGCAGTGCCTGTTTGGCCGCAACTGATCGAAGCTTTAGCCTTATTCGTTATCGCCGCGACTGCCTCTGGTCGCGTCGCTGGAGTCGACTTCTTTGTCGGTCTCCTCCGTGCATGGTGTTGTCGTGATAAACAGTGCGCAGTAACTTCCGGCAATGCAAGCGCACAGCAAGGAACACAATGATGAAGAGCATGACTCCCGAAGAAAAAGCCACTGGCCAAACGAATTATTACGAAGCCGTCGGCGTTTCGCGCCGCGATATGCTGAAAGGCGTTGTTGCTTCGAGCGCGGTCACGATGGGCGGGCTTGGTGCCGCGTATTTCGGCTATGGCGACACGATGGACAACCCTGTCCGTGTCGGCATCATCGGAACGGGTGACGAAGGCGGCGTGTTGATCGGTGCTTTGAATCCGAATTACGTCAATGTCGTCGCGATTTCCGATATTCGTCCCTACAACGTCCACCGTGCTTTTCATGGTGACTGGGGTGGTTCCGATCCGAATCGAACCCACGGCATCCGAACAGGCTTGATGCAAAAGTACGGTTGGAGCTCAGAAGACGAAGCCAAGAAGCACGTTCAGGTTTATGAAGACTATCACGACTTGCTCGCTAACGATGATGTCGAAGCAGTCATCATTGCTCTGCCGTTGTTTCTACATGCTGTCGCCGCGGTTGATGCGATGAAGGCCGGAAAGCACGTGCTGACCGAAAAGCTGATGGCGCACAGCGTTGCCCAGTGCAAAGTCATGTCGCGGGTCTCGCAAGAGCAAGGGTTGTATCTAACGACCGGACACCAACGCCACTACAGCGTGCTCTATGACAACGCCGTCAACCTCATCCAATGGGGAGTCCTCGGCCAAGTCCATCACATTCGCGCGCAATGGCATCGCGGCAATTTACCCGGACGCGACAGCTGGCAGCCGCCGTTGCCAGGCGGTGAAGAGATTGTTTCGAACGGCAAGACAGTCGTTGAAGATCGCGTTCTTAAGGAGCTTAGGTCGTACGAGAACAAGCTCAAGAGTCGGGACGTCGGCTCGGCGGAGTATGATATCTTGCAGAAGAAAGTCGCTCAGTGGACGGCGTGGAACGAGGATCGAAAGGTTTCCGCGAAGGACTTCGGATACGAAGACATCGTACTCAGCAACGCTCGAAAGCGATCTGCATTGGAAGAACTCTGTCGTTGGCGTTTGTGGCAGCGAACTGGTGGCGGGCTCATGGCCGAGCTTGGTAGCCACCAACTTGACGCTGCCAGCATTTTTGTCAGCGCGTTGCACAATCGAGGCAAGGATCGGAAGGATCAGATCCACGTGCATCCATTGTCGGTACACGCGGTGGGCGGACGGCATATGTTTGCTTTGGATCGCGATGCGGACGATCATGTTTACTGCATGTTCGAGTTCCCAGGTCCGCACTATGACAATACGTTCGACGTCGGCTATCGAGACAAGGTCAGTAACTACCCCGATCCGAAATCCGGAATCCTCGGCTATGATAAAGACCCCAATAAGAAGATTGTCGTAACTTACTCATCCATTAATGGAAACGGTTTCGGTGGCTACGGCGAAATCGTCTTGGGATCGAAAGGAACGCTTGTCCTTGAGAAAGAGCAAGAAGTGATGCTCTATCGCAATTCCGACACGTCCTCCAGGATCAGCGTGAAGGATAGCAAGGCGGGCCCTGTTCTGGATACGCAAGCAAGCGGTGCCCCAACCGCAGATGCTTCGCTGGCCAAAGCCGCTGATTCTGGCCCGGTCAGTCGCGGCTATACAGAAGAGATCGAGCATTGGGCTTGGTTGATTCGTAATGCGAACGCTCGTGACACCGACGTCGATTCGCAACCGCGATGTCGGCCAGAAGTCGCCATGGGCGACGGAATCATCGCGCTGACGTCAAACATCGCGATCGAGCGATCCGCCCGAGGAGAGAGTGGGTATGTCGAGTTTAAGGAAGAATGGTTCGACATCAACAGCGACGCGACACCTGACGACAGTGATGTCAAAGCCGAGTACGAAAAGCTAGTGAACAAGGCGTAGCAGAAGAGTTCGTCATCTCAACGATTTGCACAGCCCGAGGCCGATTTGACCGCGGGCTGTCGCGTTTCTTGACGACTCACCGCCGAGGCGTCCCATCGGGTGGGCAGCGACTCGGCTCCTGTGTACGATAGACGCCACGATTGCTCGTTGAGCTAGCAACTGCTTACGTTCAAGACAGGAGATGCAGTGATGGAAAAGTGGCCGATTGGTGTGTTCACAAGCGTTGATGCGGGACTTGGTGTGAAACTCGAAGTCGCTCACGAACTGGGGATTCCCACGATTCAATTGCACGCCCCTGCCAAAGAGACGCGTACGCAAGAGAACGCCGACAAGTTCCTCGCCCGATTAGAAGAACTGGGGATCGAGTTGACTTGCGTCTTTGGAGGCTTTGAAGGCGAAAGCTACGCCGACATTCCAACCGTCTCAAAGACCGTGGGCCTAGTTCCGCCGGAGACGCGATTGGCACGAACGCAAGAGATGAAGGAGATTGCCGACTTTGCCAAGATGTTGAAATGCAGCGTCGTCGGTTTGCACTTGGGTTTTGTGCCACACGATACGAATGATCCTTTGTATGGCGAAGTCTTGGCCGTGACTCGCGAGCTGTGTGACCACTGTAGATCGAACGGCCAAAACGTACATCTCGAAACTGGTCAAGAATCCGCCGACGGGTTGTTGCAATTCATCGACGATGTCGGATGCGACAACCTATTCATCAATTTTGATCCGGCGAACATGATCCTTTACGGAACGGGTGAACCGATTGAAGCGCTGAAAAAAGTCGGCAAATACGTTCGCAGTATTCACTGTAAGGACGGCACATGGGCGGACAAACCGGGCGAAGAGTGGGGCGCGGAAGTGCCGCTTGGCGAAGGTGCCGTTGGCATCGAGAACTATCTCCGCACGCTCGACGAGATCGGCTACACAGGACCGTTAACGATCGAACGCGAGATCCCACAAGAACCGGATCGGCAAAAGGCCGAGATCAGCCACGCGAGCAATTTGTTGACGGAGCTGAAGCAGAAGATCGGTTAACGCTGCCAGTAGCAGAACTCGTGAGAGTTCTGGTTTCTGATGTCTCACGGCTTTTGCTACGATTGATCGTTCTTCGTCGCCGTTTTTGCTTGTCGCTTTGGCTTGGGTGTAGGTAACGGCTTGAACAGCCATCCGACAAATTGCAGAAAAGCGATCACTGCGACCACAGGTGCCAAATAAACGATCATTTCCCGTCGAGCCGCGACGATAAGCCCGCAAACTGCGACGGTTGCCATCATCCAAGGCGGGAACCGCTTCGCCAAACCGACGACCTGCGGGAATGCTAGCCAGATCGCTCCCAGCATCAGCCCGACACGCATGCAGATGCTCGCGAACATGCTCCACTGGCTATCGTTCGTTCCCTTAATCAGCAGCAAACTGATGCCACCAACGAGGAAGGCGATGCCGAACAGTCCCATGATGTGGCGGCGGATGTCCATGTAATCTAACGACTTGCGGAGTTGGGAAAGAAAAACTGATTCTACCACGCACACGCTTCGAGCGGGTGAAAACTCGACAACCGACAAGGCAATTGGCGTTAAGTCTGGCATCAAGATCGCAACATATCTATAATCACTGATCTATCGCAATGGCGTGCGTCGAATTTGAGTAGCAGGGATATCACTCGTGAACTCAGGCGAACTTAGTATGAACTTTAGGAAGAACTGCGAAGGTGCGACTCGGCGAGACTGCTTGCGGCTCGGCCTCGGGACGATCATCGGTGGTGGACTTGTCGACGCACTCCGCCTCCGAGGCTCGGCGGCCCAGCAAGGCACGCGCGAAGCACCAGCAAAGTCATGCATCTTGATCTGGATGGATGGCGGCCCAACACACTTTGAAACGTTTGATCCCAAGCCCGATGCGCCGACCGAGATTCGCGGTGACTTTGGCACGATAGCGACCAATGTTCCGGGAGTTCATTTTTCGGAACACATGTCGAAGCTCGCCTCAAGTTTCGACAAGTTCGCGATGATCCGTTCGATCCGCCACAACCAAGGCAATCACGGTGCTGGCAATCACTACATGATGACCGGTGCGCCACCGCGAATCCCGGTTGGGTGCGGTGCCTTCGTCAGCTTTCATCCCAGCATGGGAAGTGTCGCGTCACACGAGCTGGGTGGTAAGAGCGCCCTGCCCTCTTACTTTTCGATGCCACAAATGTCACGTTCGGGTGGGCCGAACTTCCTCGGAGCACAGTATGCTCCTTTCGTAGTCAGCGACGATCCGAATCGAGACAACTTCCGAGTTCGTGATGTTGCCGTTCCGAAGGATCTACTGGGTGATCGATTCAACCGTCGTACCGATTTGCGTTCGATGGTTGATCGCATGAAACGGATCAACGAAGAAGCTGCTGGCGATCCAGTGACGGCGCTCGATACCTACTATCGTCAAGGCTATGACCTTGTGCTGTCGAAAGACGCTCAAGCGGCATTTGACGTAAGCCGCGAGAACGACAAGGTCCGCGACGCTTACGGTCGCAATTCGTTTGGCCAGCGATGCTTGCTCAGCCGTCGGCTCGTCGAAGCGGGCGTCCCCTTCGTGACGGTTTACGACGGTGGTTGGGATAGTCATTCGAATCTATTCGGCAATCTCGGCAAACGTCTTCCTGATTGGGATTCGACGGTCGCCACATTGATCAGCGATTTGGAGGAACGCGGCCTGCTGGAATCGACGCTGGTCCTCGCGCTAGGTGAATTCGGTCGTACGCCAAAGATCTCAACATTGTCAGGGCAAACGCAACCTGGTCGCGATCATTGGGCCAACGCAATGTCAGTGCTGATGGCAGGTGGAGGTACGCCTGGCGGTACAGTCGTTGGAGCCACTGATCGCACAGGTCACTCGGCCAGCGAGAATGTTCTCGCGCCAGAGAACTTTGTTTCAACGGTTTACACCAAGCTCGGCATCGACCCCGACAAAGTTCTTTACACACCTCAAGGTCGACCGGCGCATCTCGTTAGTGACCCCACGCCGATTCGGCAGTTGTGTTGATCCAGCGCTTGGCGATTATCCGAAGCATTTGGCAACCGGCTTTCCCTTGTCCGTAATCGGCACGGGTCGATCGCCGTCGTACAATTCTTTGGCCGGATCGATTCCCATCGCTTGATAAATCGTTGCGTGGAAATCAGGAATCGAGACAGGCGTATCAAGGATCTTCTCGCCTAACTCGTCAGTTGTTCCGATGGCTTGGCCCGTTTTCAAGCCACCACCGGCGAGTACCATGCTGAATGCTTTGCTGTAATGCCCACGACCGCCTCCTCCGTCGAATCCAGGCGGTCGGCCGAATTCTGTCGCGACGACGACCAACGTTTTGTCAAGTCGCTGTTGTCGTTCGAGATCCTCGATTAATGACGCGAGCGCTTGATCGAGTTGTTCGATCATGATGTGCTGATTGAGTTGTCCTGCGTTGTGTGTGTCCCATCCAGTCCCATTAATGAAGTTCAGATTGAAAGAGACTTCAACAAATCGGACGCCTTCCTGGACCAGCCTTCGAGCCAACAGACAACGCTGGCCAAACTCGCCGCCGTAAGCTTCTCGAACTGAATCGGCCTCGCTGTTCAGGTCGAATACATTCATAAACTTTGGACCGGCGAGCTTGAGGCCTTCTACGCTGGTCGTGGCATACTCTTCCAATCTGCGCTGGCCGGGATTGCGAGCGAGGTACTCACGACGAACATCCGCCAACAGAGTCTCGCGACGTTGTTGACGCTGTTCTGTCACGTCGCTAGGCCGATTCAATCCTGCTGGCCCGAGTTCCGTCTCTGTCAAATACAGATAGCTGTGCTTGGCTCCTAGAAAGCCTGGCCCACGACTCGCGCTCGGATAGCCCATGACGACATAGGCAGGAACACCCTCGCCACGTGCACCAAGTTCATGCGAGGTCACGGCGCCGATCGAAGGATAAACAGTTGTACCTGTCGGAGGCCGACCAACATGCACGCGGTTGACGGCTGCCGCGTGTTCATCGATCACATCGTGATGACAGGTCCGCATGACAACCGCGCGGTCCAGCAGTTGGGCCATCCGCGGCAGGTGTTCGCAAACGTTTACGCCATCGATCGCCGTCGAGATCGCATCGTAATAGGACCCCGGCTTCTTCGCCTTCGCATCGCCTTTTACCTTCGGATCCCAAGTATCAATGTGGCAAGCACCACCACCGAGCCAAAGGAAGATGCAACTATCGACCGTCGCTTTTTGTATCGGCTTCGCTGGGGAGTCCTTGCCCAAGAGTGGCCCCGCCGAGGCCCTGGCAAGAACGCCAGCCGCGACGGATGTTCCGGTGGCTTGTAGAAAGTTCCGCCGAGTAGGTATGTGCTTCATGGTTATTGTTCTTATACGACTACGATCACGAGATTTAAAGAATCTAGAGCAAGTTCTTGCCGTTCAACGTGGAGCACTACGGGATGAACACAAATTCAGGTGAATTGAACAGCACCCACACGACATCTTCCATTCGCTCTCGCCAATCCGTCACGAGTCGTGCTGTCGGCGGATCACCGGCTTGGACTTCGCGTTCCATTTCCTGCTTGATCTTCGTGGCTTTGGGACTGAGGTGGTTCGACCAAGAGACCGTATTGCGTCGCTTCTTTGCACGAGTTTGCGGCTTAGCGTCCAGCACTCGCGAGGCAAATCCTTTCTCGATCATGTTCAGGAATGACCGTTGTTCGTCGCTGGTTGGCTTTCGCGACAGCACTTGCATCGTGATCACCTCGATCAATGCCGTAGGAGATGTTGCATCGAGGCATAGCCGCGTGATCGCACTATCATCTGACAAACGTACCGCTCGCGCGCCGATCACGCCGTTGGCGAGCGCCAAGGGCTGAAGAACCGTCGGCGATTGATCTCGTACGGTCAGCGGATTGGGCCGCGAGTCGCGCCAGCCATAGGCCAACAGCAGGTCAATGACACTTTGCGACATCGGTAACGCGAGTGCAGGGCGGTCGCGCTCGTTCGAAAGAGAAGTGAACTGCCACGCTCGGGTCGGGGCACCCAGATTTAAGAACGTGTCGACCGGGCGCCGCGCCTCGGGGTCGAGTGTCAACTGTTCAGCCCGAATCTGCTTGCCGGAAGCAGCGAACAACGAATCGACGACTTGCTCGGCCGACATTCGCCGACGGACGGGCGACGCAAACAACTTAGGTGTATCGTCCGAGGAGCTTTTAATCTGCCGCTGGTAAGTGTGTGAATTCAGAATCAGACGTGCGACGTGTTTCAAGTCGTAGCCGCTGAGAATCATTTGTCTGGACAGATAAAGAAGCAAATCGGGATGCGATGCTGCATCTTCGACCGATTTCCAATCATCAACCGGTTCGATCAAGCCACGACCCAGGTAACGCCGCCAGAGACGGTTCACCATCACTTTGGAGAAGCGATCATCGTGCGACGACGTTATCGCCGCGGCAAGTTGCTCGCGAGTGTCGTCTTGCTTACGGAAATACTCAGGTGAATCCGACGTCAACTCAGCGGTGGCAAACGGCCACGTTGGATCGATCTTGTCTCCCGGCTTCAGGGAAATATCGACGTGAGGTTTGCGTGCGCCTTCACTCAACGGCACCGTGCTTGTCTTTGGCAGCGTGATCGTCTTGCGCTCCAGCATGGCGGCAAGGCTGAAGAGTTCCTGTTGCTTGAAAGGATGATAGGGCGCGTCGTGACAACGAGCACAGGTCATATCCATTGCGAGAAAGGCTTTGCCCAGCACGTGTGCCTTGGCCGCGAAGGGCACATCATTCTGTGTCGCCATCGCGAAGCCTGCAGGGCCACCGTAGTACTTACTCCCTTCCATCAGCACGAGTTCGGTTACAAAGCGATCCATAGGTTTGTTGTCGAGAAACGACTCGTAGATCCACCAGCGAAACGGGCCGGTATTATTCAGCTTGGGCTTCAGGATGCCCGGATTTTCAGCGAGTACGTCCTGCCAATAGCCAACCCAATGGTCCGCCCAACGTGGATCATCAAGCAAGCGATCGATGACCCGACTGCGCCGGTCCCCACTCGTGTCCGCAAGGAAAGTCGCCAGCTCTTGCCGTGAAGGGACGACTCCAACCGTATCAAGGGTAACGCGTCGCAGGAACGCGTAGTCATTCGTCAACTCAGCGTGCGAAACGTTTTCCTTCGCGAAACGCGCCGCGATGAAGTGGTCGATTTCGTTTTGGGCCGGCATGCCTGACGGTAACTTCGGGACCGGCGTCTCAGACTTTTGTTCGGCTATTTCGCGAGCGGAGGTGTGGCGACGATCCCAGTATTGTTTCCAATCTCGTGCCGCCAGTTCTCGATTCTCGCGATCGATCGATGCGAGCTGGTTGCGAAGTTCGTCGCGATGCGTGCTCCAAGCATCTTCGGTCAACGGAATCGTTGGCACGCCATCGGCCGACAACAACGTGAACGATTCGCCTGACTTTGCGATCGCGACACACACTTCGTCCAATTCCAGCCGTAGCCCACTGCCTCCGACCATCGCATCGAATCGTATGACATGCTCACCTTCGGTAAGCTTGATCCTGGTGAATTGCTCTTGGCATCCAGGCGGTAATTCTCGCAAGTCGGAGTGTTCCGATTCTTCCAGCTCAGGGACCGCCTCGTGACCGCTCGCGTTTCTGCTCGTGGCACCGATTTGCAGGACAAGCTTTCCGTCGACGTACAACTTCGCCGCGTTCTTCGCCCTTACAAGAAGCTGATACTCGCCTGCTTCGGCTTTCGAAACGACGCGCCGTGTTCGCGCTCGCATTAAGAAGGGATTCGATCGATCATCGATTACGCCTGTTGACGTGTACTTCTTTGGAAAGCCGACGAAGGCAAGCGACGGTTGCGTGTACTCGAACACAGGTGTGTTTTGTTTGAGCAACCAGGCCGCGCCTTCAGGCAGCTTCTCGAACAATTGCGTCACGATCGTACCAGCCGGCAAGTCGGCCGCCGCCGTGAACTCCGCCTCAACCGGGTCGGGCTTAATGGCTTGGTAGCGGTCACGCAGCCGCTTGTCGTCGAGAGCTTTGCGATAGATCGCGATTTCGTCGATGCGTCCAACAAGTGTGCTGCCGAGGCTTCCCCCCATCGACGCGCCGATCCAGACGTCGTCATTGTCAACAACCGGCGGATCGGTTGTCGGGCCGCCCATATCCCACGAACCCGCGGACAGTTGGCCGTCTACGTACGAGCGAACATTCTCAGGTTTGCCGAACTCATAGACGATCGCAACGTGATGCCAGGTGCCATCGACGAGAAAGCCCGTGTCTGAGTTCCAGCGATGAAATGCTTGTGGGCTGGTTTCCGTCGTTGCTTTGCGAAACAGGAAACTCACACGTGCCGTGCCGCCGATGCCGCGCAATCTCAATGCGTAGTTCTGGTTGTCAGCCGGGAACCCTTTGTTTTGTGTGCGGCCCTTTCCGATGATATACACTTGCTGGTTATCGCTGATCGTCGAAGGATTGACCCACGCTTCGATCGTGATAGCTTCGCCGTTCGCGAAATCTAGCAAGCTGTCGTCGCCCGGATCGTGGACCCGTACAAGATTCTTTGCGCCGACTAGAGTCAGCGCCCGGTTCGCGTCGCCGAATAGCGGATACTCTTTGCCGGTTGGGCCAGGATTTCCGAGCGATGCCTTACCTTCCAATTGACCGGCCAACGCCCCCTTGCCACTCGATGTGGCATTCGTCTTCTTTCCCTCTGATTCGTCGAAGCTCCAATGTGCGACCGGGCCATCTTCATGAATTAACGCGGAGTAGCTCTTCGCCCGCGCAACGCCTTCTGCGTTGCTCGTCGAAAAGGAACAGAACGCGATTGCGAGCCCACAAATGCCTACAAACCATCGCATAGATCGGAGTCTCCTGAAGTAATTCCTCACATCGTAAGATACTCGCCGGTAGTGACTTCAGTCAAACGCGGTCCCCGGTGCCAGATAGCGAACGCATGGCGATAATCGCTTGTGATCTGGATCGCAGGTTTCTAGGATGAATGCCTCAACAAAGGAGAAAACACCGATGGCACACTTGCCGCAAGTAACCCCCGACGCGATCGGATTGGACGCGACGAAGCTCGACGCCGCTTACGACCTGCTTGATAGCTGGACTCGTGAAGGCGTAGTTCCGGGCGGGGCTATTTTGGTTGGTCGACGCGGGAAGACAGTCAAGCCGCATTTTTCCGGGCGTCAAGGGCCTGAAGCGGATGCGGGACCGATCCGCAACGATGGCATGTTTCTTTTAGCGTCGATCACGAAACCAATTACCTACATGGGCGCGATGATTCTTGTCGAGCGCGGCTTACTCGGCTTGACCGACCTGGTTACGGACTACATTCCCGAGTTCGCCGCCCACCATAAGGAAGAAACTCGCGTTCATCATCTGTTTACTCATACATCCGGCCTTCCTGACATGCTGGAGAACAACGCCGAATTGCGTCGTGAACATGCGCCGCTCGCCAAGTTCGTTCGGGGAGCGATTCGCGACACGGTGCCGTTGTTTCGAGCCGGTACGGACCATAGCTATCAGAGTATGGGGACACTGATCGTCGCCGAGTTGGTACAGCAGATTTCAGGGCTGACGATTCACGAGTTCCTGAAGAAAGAGATCTTCGAACCGCTTGGTTTGCAATCGACGGGGTTAGGCTCAAGAGGACTTGAACGGAAGCGGCTGGTTCGTGTTGAGACTCCGGAGTATCAAGCCGGTAGCGACTTCGGCTGGAACAGTCGATACTGGCAAGAGCTTGGTGTTCCATGGGGCGGGATGTTCAGCTCGCCTGAGGACTTTGCCGTGATCTGCCAGCTGTTACTTAAGGGTGGCGAATATGGAGGCGTTCAGATTCTGTCGCCGGGCACTGTCCAAATGATGACAACGAACCGCCTGGACGACTATCCCGAGCTTCCGGAGGCAACCCGGCGCACGCAGCCGTGGGGGCTGGGTTGGCGCATGAATCACACCGGCAATCACGGTAGCTGGGGCGACTGCCTGAATCGACAAGTGTTCGGTCACACGGGCGCGACGGGAACCACTGTCTGGATGGACCGGGAGCGAGATGGGTTCTGCATCTTGCTGACGACCGCGATTCGGTCGAAGGCACCGTGGCGTCTCGTGCGGTTGTCGAACGCAGTTGCCGCGGCGTTCGTTTGATTCCTCGATCCTTGCCAATATCGTCCGGCAACGCACACTTTCTGAGGCAGAAGCGCGCTCCATCGCACGAAGCGTCGAACGCCAAGCAAGATCACGAATGGTGAGGACTCCGCGCCACCGTTGGTACACTCTTTGCAACTAGCCTGAAGCATGTTTGCTATCAAAGAAGATCGAGAACTCGCCCCCAACATCAAGTTGCTTCGCATCGAAGCTCCGCGAATCGTGAAGAAACGTCAGGCTGGTCAGTTTGTTATCGTTCGTGTTCACGATCACGGCGAGCGAATTCCGCTGACGATCGCCGATTCGGATACCGAGAACGGAACGATCACAATCGTCGTTCAAGGCGTTGGAAAGACGACGAAGTTGCTGAATCGACTGACGACGGGAGACCAGATTCTGGACGTTGTCGGTCCGCTGGGAATGCCGTCTGAAGTCAAGTTGTTTGGGACCGTTGTCGTGATTGGCGGTGGCGTGGGAACGGCGATCGCCTATCCGACTGCGGTCGCCATGCATCAAGTCGGCAATCGAGTCATTAGTATTGTCGGTGCAAAAACTAAAGAGTTTGTGATCCTAGAGGACGAGGTTCGAGCGGCAAGTGACGAACTGTTCGTCATGACCGATGATGGCAGTTACGGAGCACATGGATTCGTAACGCAGAAGCTTCAGGCGCTGATTGAGGGTGGCACTTCAATCAACCACGTCTTGGCAATCGGTCCGATCCCGATGATGAAAGCGGTGGCCGAGGTTACTCGTCCGAAAGGGATTCCGACGATCGTCAGTCTCAATCCCATCATGGTGGATGGAACTGGCATGTGTGGCGGCTGTCGCGTGTTGGTTGGGGGCGAGACTCGTTTCGCGTGCGTTGATGGTCCCGAGTTCGATGCTCATGAAGTCGACTTCGAGACTCTCGTACAGCGAAATAGGCAGTATCGATCTCAGGAAATGAAGGCACTTAATCGCTTCGAAGCAGCAGCCGAAATCGATTCGGACGCCCTGAAGCCGTGTGAGTTGCAACGCAAATACTCGGAAGTTGGTCCACAGCACGCTCCCTAGTTGTGAGTTGAGAGAGGCATGGCCGAGAAGCTATCACCGAAGGAACGCACGAGGATTGCTCGGCAGTCGATGCCGGAGCAGCCTGCTGCCCAAAGAGCACATAATTTCGAGGAGGTCAATCTTGGGCTCAGTGCTGCTGTGGCGGAGAAAGAGGCCCAGCGTTGCTTGACTTGCGCCGATCCAAAATGCGTTCATGGTTGCCCGGTTGGCGTAAAAATTCGCGAAGTCGTCGATTTCGTTCGGCAAGGTGAGTATTTGAATGCGGCTGCAAAGTTGCGAGAGGATAACGTCTTGCCAGCAGTCACGGGGCGCGTCTGTCCACAAGAAATTCAATGTGAAGGAGCCTGTATCTTGTCGAAACGGTTCGCTCCGCTGGCAATCGGGCATATTGAGCGTTTCGTTGCGGATTACGAACGGAGTGTCGGGCGAGTTGGACTTCCGAAGCGAGCCCGTTCGACAGGCAAGAAGGTTGCTATCGTTGGCAGCGGTCCCGCGGGATTGAGCTGCGCAGGCGACCTGATTCAGCGTGGCCACGACGTGACAGTGTTCGAAGCTCTGCACGAGTTCGGCGGAGTGCTTGTCTATGGCATCCCCGAGTTTCGATTACCGAAGCAGATTGTGAAAGACGAGATTGAAAACTTGCGAACGATGGGGATCGAGTTTCAAACGAATGTTGTCATTGGGAAGACCGTGACCGTGGACGAACTGTTCAGCGAAGAGGGCTACGATGCAGTCTTAATCGCAACGGGTGCCGGTTTGCCTCGGTTCCTGAACGTGCCAGGCGAGCATCTTGGTGGAGTTTACTCGGCGAACGAATTCCTTACGCGCGTTAATTTATTGAACGCTTACGATCCGCTGCACTACGATTCGCCCGTTTATGACTGTCGCGATCGGAACGTCGCCGTCGTGGGAGGCGGCAACACGGCGATGGATGCGGTTCGGACATCGTTGCGGCTTGGGGCGAAGAATGCCTACTTGATCTATCGGCGCAGCGAAGTGGAAATGCCTGCTCGACGAGAAGAGGTACGTCACGCCAAGGATGAAGGTGTACAGTTCTTGATGCTACACAATCCAATTGAGTTCGTGGGGAACTCCGATGGCGAGTTGTGTGGAGCGAAGCTCGCCAAGATGGAGCTAGGTGAACCGGACGAATCGGGCCGACACTCCGTTGCCGCAATTCCAGATTCCGAGTTCGTATTACCACTTGATATGGCCGTTGTCGCGATCGGCACGGGCGCCAACCCGTTGGTCCAATCATCGACGCCCGCTATTCAGACCAACAAGTGGGGCTACATCGTCGTGGACGAAGCGACATTTCGAACGACGAAGAGGGGAGTGTTCGCCGGCGGTGATATTGTGAGCGGTTCGGCGACCGTTATCCTCGCGATGGGTGCTGGACGCAAAGCTGCGAAATCGATTCACGAGTATCTGACCACGAACGTTTGGGAAGCCGAGACTACTCTCGCATGAATCGCATTGCTACAATCAGCGACTGGTCTCTCACTCTTATTTCCTCAGAGGGCAATCCGCGATGTCTCAAGGCTCAGAGAATCCCTTCGGTGACAATCCCTATGGCGCGCCACAACAGACTGGCGGCGCTCCAATGCCAGTTGCATCGAGCGAGGGCGATGCGACAGGGGGCGTGATTCCGTATAAGAATGTTCCCGCGTTGTTGGCATATTATCTGGGGCTGTTTTCCCTGTTTCCGTGCATCGGTCTGTTCCTAGCGATTCCGGCGTTCGTGCTTGGAATCAAGGGACTTCGCAAACGCAGAGAGGATCCGGCTGTTAAAGGAAGCGTTCACGCATGGATTGGAATTGTGATGGGTGGGCTCATGACGGTGGTCTGGGGCGTCGCTTGGATCTTGGGCATCATTGGCATGGTGGCAGGTGCGAACGGTGGGTAGTGCCTTTTGTGGTTGTTGAGCCTATTTTCTGAAGCGAGGAAACAGCGGCGATGCGAAAGCAACACTCTAGTAACGTTGCGGCGGCGATCACTGCAGTCGCGTTCCTGTCTCTAGCTCAGCTTGCGCATGCCGAATCGCCGAACTGGCCGCAGGCTGCCGGACCAAACGCAAATTGGCAGGTCGTCGGCGCAGCTCCAACTCAGTGGAGCGTTGTTCGGAACGAGAACATTGCCTGGCGAACCCCGATGCCAGAGTGTGGTCAGAGCGCAGTGACCGTTTGGGGCGACAAGCTGTTCACGACGATTCACAAACCGATCGATTCGTTTGAAGAACGTTTTTTGGGGAGCGACATCATCGGGTATTGCCTCGATGCGAAGACCGGTGATGTGCGGTGGACCGTCGAATTGTCTGGAACGCAATCGATGGAGTTAGCTTGTGGATTTAGCGACGCAACCGTATTTGCCCCAGTGACCGACGGCAAGTATGTCTGGTTCTTCAATCGATGTGGCTCGATGGGTTGCTATGACTTCGAGGGGAATGAAGTTTGGTTTCGCAAGTATCCGATGCGTTTCAAGCACAGCAATCGCCAGTGCGAACCGATTCTGGTTGATGGCCAGATCCTTAACGTCGAGGTCGCCAACAAAGAAAAAGGCGTCACGATTCGGAAGTTCAAAGCGGGCACGTCTAACACGATCGCGCCAAAGCTTCCTGACGGCATCGACGAGAAGGAAGTCTGGACGTACCTGCACGGGATCGATGCGGCGACGGGCAATATCCTGTGGCGCGAGCAGGCTGGAACGTCGATACACAACACGCCTCTGGTCGGTCGCTTAGCCGATGGCACGCCCGCAATCGTCCACGCTCGCGGCGGTGGCCACGGTCCGCTAGAAAAGCCGTATGGCGTGAGCCTCACTAGTCTTGCAAAAGACGCAGCGGGCGCGACGTTGTGGTCGACCGCGTTGCCCGGCTACGATCCGTCGTTCAGCAACCACTGGAACTCGCGTTACGTATTCGGGTTTCACAAAGGCGAACACGTGGTCCTGAGTACAGTCAGCGGCGAGGTGTTGCGCAGGCAGCAACTTTACAAATCCGCCGATCTCTGGGAACGAGATGGCGATGATTGGAAGCTACGCCAAGGCGTCGCAGTACCGGCAGGCAAGGGACATCCAAATACCAACCACGCGAACATGGTTGTCGGCGACTGGCATTGGTTCCTCGCTCACAATAAACCGTACATCGGTCGAGTGCATATTGAGACGGGCAAAGTCGAGTATCTAGAAGTCCCAGCGCAACTCAACGCCAGCAAGAACGATCGCGACCACGACAAATGGCGATGGGGCCAAGGCATGAAGAACGTCCCCGTGAATGCCAGGGGCTTTGCGATCGGACGCAAGGGGCACGATGGAACTGGCTTCGGCCACATCTCCGCCGCGAGCCCTACGCTCGTTGGGCGGCATCTATTCTTTCCGGTGGTGACGGGAACGGTCTACGTGATTGATAGCACCGTCGAGCGGCTGACTCCAAACGCCATCGTATCGATCAACGACCTGGGAACGAGCGGCGAGACTTGGACGCTCAGTTCATTCAGCTACTCCGAGAGCCGACTATATATGCACACAATGCGCGACGTGATCTGTATCGGAACGAAGCCTTAATGGTAACGCGATGCCAGTTGTGTGATTGTCGCCCATCTGTAGACGCCAGAACTGGTAGGACTTCGACCACGGTTCACGCTAAACTAGATGGTGATGGTGGCTTGGGTTGCTGACATCGTGTTATCTAGAGTATGGAGTTGCTTCACACAATGCTAAAGCAAGTCGTGATAACGACTGCCGGTCTTTGCTTTGTCGTTTCCGCTGCGCGTGCTGCGGAAGATAAAGGAGGTACGGATTTCTTCGAGCGCCGTGTTCGGCCGATTCTTGTCAAGCACTGCTACAAGTGTCATTCCGAGGCAGCAAGTGAACAGCAAGGTGGCTTGCTCCTTGATCGGGAGTCCGGTTGGCTGAAGGGCGGCGAGACTGGCAAAGCTATCTTGCCAAATGATCCTGAGGTGTCGCTTTTGATCAGTGCCGTGCGGTACGACAACGAAGCGTTACAGATGCCACCCGAAGAACAGCTTCCGGCTGAGCAGGTTCGAATCCTGGAACAGTGGGTATCAAGGGGCGCTCCCGGACCACGGCAGGATCTTGGCGAGACCGAATTCTCACGACTCGGTGATCAGACCTATCTCTTCGAGCAGGCGGCAGACCATTGGTCTTTTCAGCCGGTCACGGCAATCGAACCTCCACGTGTTGGCGATGAAAATTGGAATCAACACGCGATCGATCGCTTTATCTTTGATCGGATGAGTCGCGATGGGCTGACACCATCTCGTATTGCCGACCCTAGACAGTTGGTTCGACGTTTGACATTCGATTTAATTGGCCTGCCACCTGCGGCGGAAGTGGTGGACGCGTTCGTTTCGGATTGCGAAACTCTAAGGGCTGATCGCTCGGAGAGTGATGGCTACGATGGGGCGATCGAATCGCTTGTTGAACAGTTAGTGAATTCCAAGGCGTTCGGTGAGCATTTCGCTCGGATGTGGTTGGACGTTGCGCGTTACGCCGATACGGACAGTTTCTATCGTCCAGATACAAAGACGCCTCACTACTTCCCCTTTGCCTTTACGTATCGTGATTACGTTGTTGCGGCGTTCAACGACGGCAAGCCGATTGATCAATTCATTCGGGAACAGTTTGCGGCGGACTTGATGGAGTTGTCGCCTGATGCCCCTGAGCTTGCGGCACTTGGTTTTCTTACCGTTGGCCCGCACGCTCAACGCAATCCTACCGAAGCGATCGACGATTGGATTGATGTAACGACGCGCGGCTTGATGGGGGTGACCGCAGCCTGCGCACGATGCCACGACCACAAGTACGAACCAATTCCGACGACGGACTACTACGCTTTACATGGTATCTTTTCGTCGATTGTCCGTGTCGATCCGTTGGACGAAGCAAAGCAACCTCTCATATCAGGCTACAAACCGAGCGAGGAAGACAAGGCAGACTATGCCGAGAAGCGAGCGGTAATCGACAAACAAATCACAGGAGCCGGCGGAAAGAAGTCGAAGAACAACAACCGCTCGGTGGCTCAGAAGATTCGCGAGACGGATCTGGCTGAGCTGCTGTTGTTTCACCCTGGCGCGCCGACACACACGATGATCGTCCAGGAAAGGCCAAGGCCGATCGAGCCGGTCGTCTTTGTGCGAGGTGATGCAACGGAACGAGGCGAGGCGGTCTCGCGACGATTTTTGACTATTCTCGACCAGTCGCAAATGGCATTTCCAAAAAACAGCAGTGGCCGACTGCAACTTGCGGAGAAGATTGTTGATCCAAGTAACCCCTTGACCGCGCGAGTGTTCGTCAACCGCGTGTGGGGAGCGTTGATCGGATCATACTTGGTCGATACGCCGTCGGATTTCGGATTGCAGGGAGACAGGCCAACTCATCCTAAGCTGCTTGATTGGCTGGCCGCTGATTTCGTTTCTAACGACTGGTCGCTGAAACGACTGGTCCTCCGGATTGTCTTGTCGAAGACTTACCAGCAGAGCAGCAAACAGCGTGGGGAGATGGTGCAGATTGATCCGCAGAACGTGCTTCTCTGGCGGGCGAATCGACAACATTTGTCGATCGAGGCTATTCGCGACAGTATGCTCGCCGTATCGGGCCAGCTGAATCGTACGCCACGTGGACGCGCAGCTGAGTTGTGGGGCGACAACTACACTCGTCGCCGAGCGATCTACGGTTATGTGAATCGCTTCAATCTCGATCCGACTCTACGAGCGTTCGATTTCCCGACCCCGATGCAAACGCAGCCAAGACGCGGTGAAAGCATCGTCGCGCCACAAGCTCTTTTCACGATGAACTCGCCATTTGTTATTGACCAAGCGGTTGCTCTGACGGACGGCGAAGAGTTTCGGCAGTGTGAAACGGACGAAGCGAAGATTGGTTATCTTTTCCGTGAAATGTTCCAACGCCCCGCCGATTCGCCGGAGATCACTCGATTCACAAAGTTTGTCGAATCGCAACAGCGGTTTTATGACGAGTCGCCAACGCGGGCTTCGAAGATAACGTCGCCTTGGCCGCTGGCAGCCCAGGCATTGTTAATGAGTAACGAGTTTCAATATGTTGACTGACCGTAACGCTAACAGCTCGATTTCTCGTCGCCAGTTGCTTCAGCGGAGCGGATGTGGACTCGGTTCTTTGGCGCTTGGAAACCTTTTAGCGAAGGTAAACTTGGCACAAGCAGCGCCGCGCCGGGTCGCTGATTCACCGCTGGCCATGCGTGAGCCGCATTTTCCGGCAAAGGTGAAACGCGTCATCCACCTGTTCATGAACGGTGGACCGTCGCAGATTGATACGTTCGATCCAAAGCCCAGTGTGACGGCTCTCGATGGCCAACCGCTTCCTGATTCGATCAAGTCGCGTCTGCAGACCACACAGCGTAACCGCGTCGGTCTGCTATTCGGATCGCCCTTCAAGTTTCGACAACATGGCGAAAGTGGATTACCTGTCAGTGAGCTGTATCCGAATGTCGCAAAGCACATCGACGAGCTGTGCGTCGTGCGTTCGATGCAGGGCGAAATTGCGAACCACAGCCCGGGGTTGTTGCTCACAAATTGCGGGCATTCGACGCTCCCGCGGCCAAGCCTTGGTTCTTGGCTGTTGTACGGTTTAGGAAACGAAAGCGACGAGCTTCCGGGTTACGTAGTCCTGTGCCCCAAGGGGCTGCCGACGGCTCAGTCTCGCAATTGGACGAGCGAGTTTTTACCTGGCGTCTATCAAGGGACCCACATCGATACGGAAAGCTCCGAACGACAACTGATACCTCACTTGACACGCAAAGATATTCGAGCGGGTTCACAGCGAGCGCAAGTGGCTTTGACTCAATTCTTAAACCAACGACACAGCAGCAACCGCCCCGGCGACGAGCGTTTGGAAAGTCGAATTCACTCCATGGAACTTGCGTTCCGAATGCAGACGGCAGGCAGCGATGTCTTCGACCTTGCGCAAGAGCCAGCTCATATCAGAGAGATGTATGGCGATACGACGCACGGACGCAATCTTCTGATCGCTCGCCGCTTCGCTGAACGAGGCGTTCGATACATCCAGTGTTATCACGGTGGCGGCCAGCCGTGGGACAATCACTCGGGCATCGTCCCTCGTATCACGCAGCTGTGCAAAGACTCGGACCAACCGATTGCCGCACTTTTAACCGACTTAAAGCAACGAGGCATGTTGCACGAGACGCTAGTGATCTGGGGCGGCGAGATGGGACGCACCTCCACGACGCAGTCCGGTACGATGGATCCGAACCGAGTCGGTCGCGACCATCACGTCGATGGTTACACGATCTGGATGGCGGGGGGCGGGTTTAAGAAGGGCTTCGCGTACGGCGCGACGGATGAGTTCGGCCTTGCCGTTGCCGAAAACTCGATGAGCCTGCACGACCTTCACGCCACGGTCCTGCACCAGATGGGCTTCGACCACAAACGACTCACCTTCCGATATTCCGGTCGTGACTTCCGGCTGACCGATGTGCATGGTCGAGTCGTCCGTGAATTGTTCGCCTAGCTCCGTACGAAAGTCAAGACGATTCACCGCAACTAACTACACGTAGCTACACGGACAAACGCTTGGGAATTCCCGGTCAGGCACGAACGCTGCTCTTCGATCGTAGCGTCTCAGCAGATCTCCCAGTCGCTCATGGCATGCTCGAACGAGGACTGGCAGGTCATTTCGAAACGCATGCACACGGCAATTGGAATTGTGTGATTGGGGGTTGGTGATTCGGTCGCTTCCGGGTGCGACAGAAAACGTCAACCGGACGGTCTAGGAACGACAAAACCTGTCCGCGGTGAGTCATGCCCAAAAGAGTTCTTTTGGGGGCTACGAACATCTGATAAATCCGTCGTCGTTTGGTCCGGCTTGACGCTTGATGAATGCAATGAGCAGCTATGCGACCGGCGACTGCGTGGAGCGATTATCTCGCAGGTGTCACAACGACTGGGCTTACGGATTCGGTTGCCTACACGAACTTGCAGGGCGAAGATTGGGTCAAGAATACTCAAGACCTTCTTATGCACGTCGTGTTTCCTTCGAGCTACCACCGAGGTCAGATTGCGACGTTATTCGGTCGGGCCGGTCACGAATCCGCATATACCGATTTTATTCATTGTGTCCGCCAACAGATCTAGCCCAAGAAAGTCGACCCCTTTCTTAGTTAAATAACGAATCCATGTAAGTCCGTGTTTGGGGCGGGGTCGGTTATTTTGGCTGACT
>JACKQG010000476.1_pt1 | contig 49606 bp, 48 predicted proteins | sample 8237621 | NCBI WGS metagenome assembly JACKQG01 (sample SAMN15677084, study PRJNA649215) | marine metagenome | biome: marine; feature: Black Sea; material: saline water; isolation source: suspended particulate matter (SPM) from the Black Sea western gyre | collected 2013-06-09/2013-06-10 | depth... | reverse complement strand
CAGTTTTTTAAGCACTCAACGGACTGGAGCATGCAGGATTACTTACCGCAAAAACAGCGCCTTAAGATCCACCCCGAAAACGACAGAGATTTCTGGCTGCAATTATTTAACAACCACTATCGAATAGAGAGTGACCATCAGAATCTACTTTCTCTGCATGGGCTCGCGCAGGACAGCTTTGCAAAAGCTTTTGATCTGCTCAGAAAAAACTACCCGGCCAGATATGAATACAGCCAATACCAGGTCGATATCGCTGAGCCATCCATTCAAACGGATAGACGCCATGTTCTGGATCAGTTGCTGTTCAACAAAAGTTCCAGATAACGATAAAAAGTCATTCTTTACATTCTAATAATTGTCGGAGATACTCAACTAAAAAATAGAACGCGATCATCACTGGTATTCTGGCGCGTAAACATTAATCCTATTCACAAAAAAACTACGCATATGAAAAAATTAATTATTTTTACCGCCAGTCTGTGTTTGGCATCCAGCGCTTTAGCTGGTGGCTACAGGGTCGCCCTGCAGGGACAGAAAGCCACTGGCATGGGACACACTGGTGTAGCAATGACAGAAAGCTCAGAGGTCGTGTTTTTCAACCCGGCCGGGATGTCATTTCTACCTGCTGAATCGAGTCTTACAGCTGGCATCACACTCATCGATGGTGTCACCAAGTATCAAAATGAAAGTACCAATACGAGTGCAGAAACCGATAGCCCTCTGGGTACCCCGGTCAATTTTTATTTCACCCAGAAACAGGATGAAAAGCTTTCTTACGGCATTGGCCTGTATACACCCTACGGCAATGCCGTTGAGTGGAAAAATGACTGGCCTGGCTCCCATCTGGTAAATGATATCGCACTGAAAACCATCTACATTCAGCCCACCATCGCCTACCAGATCAACGACCAGTATAGCGTAGGCTTTGGTCCTACTTATGTCAGCGGCACGGTAGACTTCAACCGCAATCTGAACACATCCCTGGTGGATGCAAACGGCAATCGCTCGAACGTCACTATCAGTGCCTCCAACGTGAACTCCTGGGGATACAATCTGGGTTTTCATGCAAAACCCTCCGAACAGCTATCCATCGGCATTAGCTATCGCTCAAAGGTAGTACTTGAAGCGCGCAATGAAAAGGCTGATTTTGAAAACATTCCAGCCTCTCTGGCCGCCGCCTTCCCGGATACCACTTTTGATGCCAACCTGGTGTTACCCGCAGAGTTAACGATTGGCGTCGCCTACCAGTTAAATAAGCAAACGACTCTGGCATTTGACCTTAACCGCACTTACTGGGGTGCCTATAAAAACCTGGATGTTGACTTCAACAATAGCGCAGGCCTGTCTCTGAACCCGAGAAACTATGTCGACGTAAACATCTATCGGTTTGGTGTCCAGCACAAGATGGATGATGAGTTAATCCTCAGAGGCGGCATCTATTTTGACAACTCTCCGATTAAGGATGGCTATTACACACCGGAAACCGCTAGAAACGATTCCGTTGGTCTGACCGCCGGAGCCAGTTACAAACTATCTGAGAATATGGAAATCGACGGATCTTTTCTGTACCTGATGTTTGATGAATTTAACGGCTCCTATGATTACTTCAACCAGTCTGGAACCCTGATACCATTCTCCGGCAGCTATAAAACCTCTGTAACGGCGATTGGTTTTGGTCTTAACTATACTTTCTGAGATTACAGGACATGACATCTATGAAAAACTCAATCATTAAACTGGCAGGCTTAGGCATGGCCTGTGCCGTTCTCGCCGCCTGTGACTCGGACTTCGATAACCCTGTGGGTGACAGCGCCAGCTATAGCAGCGGCACGGCCGATTTCAGTAACTACGTCAGTCTCGGCGACTCTCTGACAGCAGGCTATGCGGATGGCGCACTTTATCTTTCCGCACAGCAAAACTCTTACCCGGCGATACTGGCCAGGCAGCTGGCCACTGTCGGCGGTGGTACCTTTACCCAGCCTCTGGTCAGCGACAACCTGGGGGGTCTGCTGTTTGGCGGCAACCCCAACCCGGATTTTGGCAATCGACTGATCTTTAATGCGGCAACCTCCAGCCCTGAACCGATTGCCGGCACCCCGACGACCGAGGTTTTCGCTCCTCTTACCGGCAGCTTTAATAATATGGGCGTACCGGGTGCCAAGTCGTTCCACCTCGGTTCAGCCGGGTACGGTAGTGCAGCAGGACTACAAGCGGTGCCTGCTACCGCTAACCCTTATTACGTACGCTTTGCATCCTCAACAACGGCAAGCATGATCGCTGATGCAGCGAGCCAGCAGCCATCCTTCTTTACTCTATGGATTGGAAACAACGATGTGCTGTCCTATGCAACCACGGGTGGTGAAGGTAGCGACCAGACCGGCAACGCCAATCCGGCCTCTTATGACTCGAACGATATTACCGACCCAACGGCTTTTGCCGGAGTTTATACCTCATTAGTGGGCGCGTTTACCACGGCGAATCCCGCAGCCAAAGGGGTTCTGCTTAATATACCGGACGTTAGCTCAATCCCCTTCTTCACCACCGTGCCGTATAATCCTGTTCCCCTGGATAGCGCAACAGCCGCTGCCGTTAATGCAGGCTACAACTCTACCTATAACCCTGCCCTGAGTAATCCAGCATTCGCTTTAAGCGCTGCAGAAATCAGTAAACGTACGATCAGTTTTGCTGCTGGAACTAACAATGCGGTCGTTATCACAGATGACGAAGGTCTAACGGATCTCACCGGTTTTGGTGTGCCATCCATTAGACATGCGACTGCAAATGACCTGATCATCCTGACGGCCTCGTCAAAAATCGGCACCTTAAAGGATAACGACCCGACCAAAGTGTGGGGCGTTAGCGAAGCTTTAGTGGATGGAGATGCGCTGGTTCCGGAAGAAATCGACGCCATTAATACCGCCAGAACAGCCTTCAATGCCGCCATCAAAGCTTTGGCCGATGCCGATAGCAACCTGCTCTATATTGATGTTGCAGCTCTGATGCAGGGCCTTAAAACGGATGGCATCAATTACGGAACCGGTACTATATTTTCTACTTATGCAACAGGCGGAGGCTTTTCTCTGGATGGCGTCCATCCTACTGCGCGGGGCTATGCCATTATTGCCAATGAGATTATAAAGACCATCAACACCGGATTTAATGCCAATATCCCCCCGGTTGACCCGGGTGCCTACAGCACTGTTTTTATAAAGTAATTTATCCACACATTTTCCGGCGGTCCGATCCATATCAGCCCGCCGGAAAAACTTAACTGCCATGCCCAAAAAAAAGTCTTTAACCTTCGTCGATAACAGCCCGATACATGGTAAAGGGCTATTTTCTACCCAATATATTCCTGGTGGCACAATACTCGGTTACCTTGAAGGCAAACAGACCGGCAAGGATGGCAGCTATGTGTTATGGCTGGATGACAAAACGGGTTTTGAAGTTAGTTGTGAACTGAAATACATCAATCACTCCGACTCACCGAATGCCTGCTATTACAACGATAAATCGGTGGTCGCGCTGAAAGATATTGAAAAGGGTGAAGAGATCACCCATAACTACGGCGCAGACTGGTAACGCCTAGCCCGGCGGCCAGCGTAATCCACGACCGCCTAACACATGCAGATGGATATGAAACACGGTTTGCCCGCCATCTTCGTTACAGTTCATCACCAGCCGATAACCCTGCTCTGCAATACCTTCCTGTTTTGCCAGCTGCTGGGCGGTTAACACCAGCTTACCGATTAGTGCGGCCTGATCGGGCTGGATATCATTGATGGTAGGTATCGCCAGTTTTGGGATCACCAGAAAGTGCGTTGGCGCCTTCGGGCTGACATCTCTGAATGCCAGCACGTCATCATCTTCATACAGAATATCGGCGGGTATTTCACGTTTGATAATTTTACTAAAAATGGTATCGGACATATTCAATCCCCTTTAAAAGTATTGGCCATATGGTTAATTTATTTTTCACGAAGCTCACGAAGATAAAAGAACTTTCGTCCATTCGATGTAGATGCTGAATTTGCTGATGACCTTTGCAATAAGCGGACTATATTTACTCTTGGTGCGCATCGTGTGCTTCGTGGTGTACCCATTCAACCGATGCCAATCTGACACATCAGCTAAACAGCTGTCTTGCATTCAATGCTCTGGCCAGCGTTCCGCTATCCACATACTCTAGCTCTCCACCGAGTGGAACGCCATGTGCGATGCGGCTGGTTTTTATCTGGTAACGAGCGGCCAGATCGGCGATATACTGCGCGGTGATATCGCCTTCCACGGTTGGATTGGTCGCCAGAATAATTTCATCGATCTGCTCGCTTTCGAGGCGCTGCTGCAACAGATCAAACCCCAGATCATCCGGACCGATGCCATCGATCGGAGACAGCTTTCCGAGCAATACAAAATACTTACCCTGAAAACTGCCGGACGCTTCGATTGCCATCACATCGGCCGGCGTTTCCACCACACACAGCAATCCATCCTGACGTTTGGCGTTTTCACAGATCTGACAATGTGCTGCGTCGGAAAAATTACGGCAGCGCTCACAGTGCCCGACCTTATCCAGCGCTGCGCTAATATTTTGCGCAATAGCCTGTGCACCCTGCCGATTTTTGTCGATCAGATACAATGCCATGCGTTGCGCCGACTTGCGCCCTATACCCGGCAGACAGCACAGTGCATCGATCAAATTATCCAGCGCAGCAGAAGAAGACATGGGAATTAGAACGGAAGTTTAAATCCGGGTGGCAAATTAAGGCCAGCGGTCATGTTCGCCATAGAGTCCGAATTCTTTTTAGCAATTTTATGCACCGCATCGTTAAACGCTGCTGCCATCAGATCTTCCAGCATCTCCTTATCATCCTGCATCAGGCTGGAGTCGATAGTGACCCGGTTGATTTCATGGGTGCCGCGCATCATCACCTGAACCATGCCACCACCTGCTTCACCGGTTACTTCCATATTCGCCATATCAGCCTGTGCCTTCTGCATGTCTTCCTGCATCTTTTGCGCCTGCTTCATTATATTGCCTAAACCACCTTTCATTTAATCACCTCTATAGATTTCCGGGTACGAGTCGATGCCCATCGATCAAACTCGTTTGTGTACACTGTTTTCCACCAGCTCGGCGGAAAATACGGTTTTAAGTTGTTGCACCAGCGGGTCTTGCTGAATCGAACGGATCATCGACTGACGCTCTTCCTCCTGCTTTCTGACACCCGCCTGATACGGCGTTTCCACCGCTAATAAAGCTGAACTTTTAAGCTCAAGGTTTAATGATACCCCAAGTTTATGTTCGATCGCCTGCTTAATTTGACGTTCCAGATCAGGCTTCAGCATCACCTCCAGCTCCTGTAGAAAGGCCAGTACCAGATGCTGATCGGTATACGATTCAACAATACTGTTTAACACGATCTGACGCGGTACGGCATTCAGCTCCAGCTCATAAGCCAACTCAGACCAGTGCAATACATCTTTTGCCTGACGCACATCATCCGGCTTTTCCGGCACAGGTTTTTTGGCTTCGAGTTGTGGCGGTTTTGGCTCGGGTTTAGCTGGGGGCTGTTTGATTTCCGGGGTTACAGCGGGAGGCTGCGGAATTTTTACCGTATTTACCGGTTTTTGCTGCGGTTTGAGCGCAGCCTGCGGATGGACGCCAGGGTCAGGGACAGGACGAATTACAGGCTTTTTTTTTCCGCCGGCGCTTCCCTGTCGGCAACTCCAATAGTTGCATCCAGCGGAGCAAACGCCAACAGGCGCAGCATCAGCATTTCGAAGCCCATCGACTGATCGGGGGTGATATCCAGGTCCTTACGTCCCTGCAGTATGATCTGGTAATACAGCTGCACTTCTTCGGCCGACAGACGTGCACAGCAATCGATTATCGATGCTTTCAGCACGCCCTCTTCCGGCTCCAGTTTCGCCGCGCTCAGATACAGCGCCATCTGATGAAAGATACTGATCAGATCCGAGCACACCCGTTGATAATCAGGGCTTCTCTCGATCAACTGACGTGTGGTTTCGATCAACCCGGTCGCGTCACGCTCGATCAACGCTTCCAGAATACGGAGCAGGTAATCGCTGGAAATCGCACCCAGCATGGTTTCAACCGCTTCCGTTTTCACATTGCCGGCACTATAGGCAATCGCCTGATCGAGCAGACTGAGCGCATCACGCATACTGCCATCGGCAGCATGTGCCAGCAGCAACAGTGCCTGCGCTTCAAACTCGATGCCTTCCTGAGTCAATAGCTCCTGCAGGTGGCCCTGAATCTGGGCCGGAAACATACGTTTCAGATTGAATTGCAGGCAGCGTGATAATACGGTCACCGGTAATTTTTGTGGATCGGTGGTCGCGAGTAGAAATTTGACGTGCTCGGGGGGTTCTTCCAGCGTTTTCAACAACGCATTAAAGCTATGCTTGGACAGCATATGCACTTCGTCGATCAGATAAACCTTAAAACGGCTGCGGGTTGGACAGTACTGGACGTTCTCCAGCAACTCGCGCATATCATCGACACCAGTACGTGATGCCGCATCAATCTCAATTAGATCGACGCTGCGTCCTTCATCCACTTCGCGACAGGAACTGCATTCGCCACAGGGTGAAGAGCTGATACCGTTTTCACAGTTGAGGGATTTGGAAAAAATACGCGCGATGGTGGTCTTACCCACACCACGTGTTCCGCTGAACAGATAGGCATGATGCAGGCGTTGACTATCAAGAGCATTCACCAGAGCCTGCAGTACATGCTGCTGACCCACCATTTCGGTGAAATTTTTGGGGCGCCATTTACGCGCCAGTACCTGGTAACTCATAGTTTGAAATGGGTGGCAACTGACACCAGCTACACCTCGGCGCCCAATGTCCCTGCTACCGTTGCTCCCTTCCGGGCCTGGCGGGGTTTGCAGTTAATCGTCGCGTGGGAACCGATGCCAGTCACCATAAACAGGATTAGTCTTACCAGAAGTAATTCTGGAGCTATAAAATCGAATGCGGAATCTTACTGGTTGTCGCGCCAAAATGAAAGCGGGGTTTTACTTGTCTTGCAAACTATTTAGCCTGACAATACGCGCTCACATTTTTTAGTCAGCTTTTTCAACCATCATGGGCCAGAGCAAAAAATCCAAAACTCCGGATAACACCATTGCCAGAAACAAATCGGCAAGATTTGAATTCTTCGTCGAAGAAACTCTCGAGGTCGGCATTCAACTGGAAGGCTGGGAAGCTAAAAGCCTGCGCGAAAAAAAATTACAGATCAGTGAAAGTTATGTGTTCGTCAAAAATAACGAGCTGTGGCTGAGTGGTGCACATATTACGCCATTAACTTCGGCCTCGACCCATAATGCGGTCCTGCCTACGCGGGTCCGCAAACTACTCGCCCATCGCCATGAAATCGATCGTATCTCCGGTCTGATCGAACGCAAGGGTTATACCCTGATCGCTCTTACGGCTTACTGGAGCAAGGGCCGCGCCAAACTCAGCATCGGTCTGGCCAAGGGTAAAAAGCTGCATGACAAACGCGCGACCGAAAAAGATCGTGACTGGTCACGCGACAAGGCACGCCTGTTAAGAGGCAAGTAAAGCGTTTTATACCCGTTATTGGGCGTGATTCAGCGTTACCACATGTCGCGCTTCGGCAAGCAATAGCCCACGCTCAACAAATACACCTACCAGAGCACTGATCAGTTTCACCAGCAGCAACTACCGGCTTTTTTATCCAGAAACTGCAGATAATCCTGATGTTTTTTCAGATCCTGTTCGCTCGCCGTCCATAGTGGTAAATCCTGCTGTGGCAGGCCCGTCACCAGTTGCTGCAACTTATCCTGCTGCTCCTCTTCTTCATCGGCTTCCAGACTCAGCGCTGTCTGCCCACCGGTCATCAGCAGATAAACTTCAGCCAGAATCTCCGAATCCAGTAGCGCGCCATGCAATGTTCTGGCGCTATTATCGATTTCATAACGCCTGCACAGAGCGTCCAGATTATTTTTCTGCCCCGGATGTTTCTGGCGCGCCATCACCAGCGTATCGAGAATCGAGCAGATATCCTGGATCGCCGGGCCGGGCTGCTCCAGCAACGACATTTCAAGATTCAGGAAACCAATATCGAACGGCGCATTATGAATAACCAGTTCAGCACCGCGGATATAATCCAGAAAGCTATCCGCCAGTTCATGGAAGCGTGGCTTATCCTGCAGAAACTCGTTGCTGATCCCATGCACATTATAGGCACCGGCATCCACTTCACGATCCGGGTTGATATAGTGATGCCAGTGATTACTGGTGAGACGCCGGTTAATCATTTCGACGCAACCGATTTCAATAATCCGATGGCCTAGTGAGGTTTCCAGACCGGTGGTTTCGGTGTCCAGAATAATCTGTCGATTGATCATGACGCCAGATTCTCATCGATGGCCTGATTGGCCAGTTGATCGGCCATTTCATTACCGTGCACGCCGGAATGACCTTTAACCCACTTCCAGTTAACGCTATGCCGTAGCAGTTGCTGATCGATTTGCTGCCATAGATCAACATTCTTGACCGGCTTACGTGCCGCTGTTTTCCAGCCATTTTTCTTCCAGCCCGGCATCCATTCGGTAATACCCTGCAGCACATACTTTGAATCGGTATTCAACTCTATCTCACAGCTACGTTTGAGTACTTTCAGGCCCTCAATCACAGCGGTCATCTCCATCCGGTTGTTGGTCGTCTGCGGTTCAAAGCCGTAGAGTTTTTTAGTGCTATCGGCATATTGCAGGTAAACCCCCCAGCCACCGGGACCGGGGTTACCACGACAGGCTCCATCGCTGTACAGAGTCACTTTATTACTTGTCATACTTCATTCCTCTGCCGACAGTGGGTCTGGCGACCGCAGCGGGAAGAATCTGACGCTTGACCCAGCGGCTTCTGACCGGGGTTAGTGGAATCGTATTTTTCTCAAAAACCATCACATTCAATGCGCCGGAAAAATTCAGCCAGCGCTCACTGAATTTGGTCAAAATGCGTGATCGGGCAATCAGCCGCTGATAGTTTAACGGCAGAACATGGCCACATTTGATATGGTGCGTCTGCTCAAACCCGAGCAGGCTGGTCCAGTCTTTCAGCCGTCCGGCCGTATAGTAATGGCCCGCCCATGGGGCATCATCCAGCCAGGCCTGTAACAGGTGGCGAATACCCCATAATGAAACCGGGTTAAAATCAATGATGATGAGCTTGCCATCGGGTATCAGAACCCGGTCCACTTCACGCAGAATAGCGTGTGGGTCATTAGCCTGCGACAATGCATGCACCAGGACCACCATATCGGTACTGTCGGCAGCTATCGGTAAGGAGGCACTATCAACCATGGCATCGTGATCGGTTTCAGCATGACCCAGTCGGAACACATGCTTGATGCGGCAACTATCCATCAAATCGGCAGCAATGCTTTCACAGCCGATGGTAACTGCATAATATCCAAAGCTGGTGGATAGTACCGAATCCAGTTTGGCCTGCAGCTGTTCCAGCAGATACTGTCCCAGCGAAGATTGATACCATGAATTCAGTCGTAAGTGAGCTTGCATAAATTTTCTCGTTAAGTATCCGCAGCTTATTCGTAACAATTAACCCTGTTTATCGGAATAGCCTTGCGTTAATAGGCTTCGGCTTGTAGCATCGCGTGAGCTAAAAATCGATACTACAAAGAAACCTGTGAATAAAAATAAAACTCTACTACAAATTTTAGTTCAGCTTCCACTTTTAATCACGTTAAGTGGTTGCCAGACAATGACGATGGATTCCGCTTCGACCGAGCTCAGCTCGCAACAGCCGCTATCAACGCTCAGCAATGTCGAATTGGTTTCCTCAGCTGGCGAGCCGATTAGTCCAGAACCTGTCATTATAGCCGCTAACAGCCTGCCGCTGCTTGAACAGACCGCTGATGACATCGTTCAAATCTCTGACGTTGTCAACGTGCCGATTGAATCGGAAGTCGATCTATCGCTTGCTGGCGATGAAAATGCACTGCTGGTAGATGAAATCATCCATCAAGCCGAAATCGCATTAAGCCATCAGAACAATGCCTGGGATCGCCTGCAGCAGGGCATGAGAATGAACTCGGTAATAAACAGCCGGGTACAGGCTCAACTCGACTGGTATCTGGATCATCGCGAGTATCTGGATCGCGTAATGAAGCGTGCCGAACCCATTCTGCCGTATATCCTCGATGTACTGGAAGAAAAGGAGTTGCCTGCCGAGCTGGCTCTGTTACCCATCGTAGAAAGTGCTTACCAGACATTTGCCTATTCGCATGGCCGTGCTTCTGGAATGTGGCAGATCATACCATCCACCGGCCGACATCTCGGACTCAAGCAAAACTGGTGGTACGATGGCCGACGCGACATTATTGAGTCGACCCTGGCGGCTACCGAATACCTGCAATCTCTGGCCGGACAGTTTGATAACGACTGGGAACTTGCACTGGCATCCTATAATGCCGGCCCCGGTAAAATACGCTCTGCCATTCGTTACAATAAAAGCAAGGGTCGTGGCGAAGATTTCTGGCAACTCACCAAAATCCAGCCGGAAACCAAGGATTACGTTCCAAAGCTATTAGCACTGAAAGAACTATTTTCCAATCCAGAAAAATATCAGCTCGAGTTGCTGCCTATCGAAGACGAACTAAGTTATGAAGTCGTTGAAATGGATAGTCAGATTGATCTGGCTCTGGCGGCGGAACTGGCAGATATCTCAACCAAGGAACTGTATCAGATCAACCCTGCCTTTAATCGCTGGGCAACGGCACCCAACGGGCCGCATCGACTGCTGTTGCCGAAGGAAAAAACCGAACTTTTCAAGCTTAATCTGGCAGAGTTACCCAAAAACAAACGCATTAACTGGGTCAGATACAAGATTAAAAATGGGGATACCTTAAGCGAGATTGCAAACCGATACCGCACTACCACCACCTTAATCAAAAATGTAAACGACATCAGTAATTCACAGATTCGTGCAGGCAAATACCTGCTTATTCCGACCGCCACCCAATCGCTCAGCGCCTATACCTTAAGCGAAGGGTCTCGGCTGAAAAAAATTAAGAATACTGCGCATAAGGGCGAGAAAGTCACCTATACGGTTAAATCGGGGGATAGTTTCTGGACTATATCGCGTAAATATGATGTTTCCACCCGCTCTCTCGCCAAATGGAATGGCATGGCTCCGATCGATACCCTTAAGATTGGACAGGAACTGGTGATCTGGCAAACACCAAAAACTGAAGCTAAAGCCCTTAACGTGAGCCTGTTCGCCAGCCCACAACATCAGTTACATGCATTACGTTACACCGTCAGAAAAGGCGATTCTCTCTCCCGCATCGCTGATAAATTCAACCTGAACGTGGCAGACATAAAAAAATGGAACAATATTGGTAAATATCTACAACCCGGACAAAAATTAAAACTGTACGTCGATATTACCCGTCAGTCCGGCTAAAACACTGTATTCTCGGCTTTAACCCAGAACCAGAAAAGCAGATTAGCCTATTGATTTATGCCCTCAACGCCTACAAAATAGGCCCATAGATTTGCATCCAAGGAACAAGATTACCCGCTATGTCAATTGAAATTGATCCATCATCAATAAAAGAACTATCACCGATCAATTCATTAAATTCCGAAAACATTCAGGATCTGATTAAAAAGGTAAAATCGGAAGTTATCCAGACCGGCCATTACCTGTTCAAAATAGGTGACATGGACAAATCACATGTATATGTCATCAAGGGCGACATAGAATTGGTCGTCGACAAAAAAATTGTCAAAACCATCAGCGGCGGTTCCGCAGAAAGCAAACACCCCCTCGCCCACTCTTTTCCACGTACCGTGTCAGCACGAGCCAAAACACCTTCGGTCATCGTTCGCGTTAACAGTGATATGCTCGATATTATGCTGACATGGGATCAGACCGGCAGTTATTCAGTGGAGTCGCTGGAAGAGTCGGATGACAGTGACTCAACAGACTGGATGACTCGCATACTGCAGACACGCGCCTTTCATCGCATACCCCCGGCCAATATCCAGGCCATGTTTATGCGTATGGAAACGGCGGTTTACAAGCCGGGTGACATCGTCATTCAGCAGGATGATCCAGGGGATTATTTTTACATTATCAAGGAAGGACGCTGCCTGGTCACCAGAGCCACTCCGGCCAATCCAAAAGGGGTCAAGCTGGCGACGCTTTCAGTCGGTGACAGTTTCGGTGAAGAAGCCCTGATTTCAGACAGCAAGCGCAATGCTACCGTTACCATGCTCAGTGATGGACATCTGATGCGCCTGAATAAGGATGACTTTAATTCTTTACTGAATGAACCGTTATTAAACTGGGTCAGTTATATCGAAGCCAAGCAGATTATTGAAAATGGCGGCTTATGGCTGGATGTGCGGTTACCGGCGGAATATAAAGCTAAACATATCAAAGGAACCATCAATATTCCGTTAATCTTCCTGCGCATGAAGGCTAACTCGCTGGACACCTCAAAAAAATATGTCATTTACTGTGACACCGGGCGACGCAGCTCCGCGGCATCGTTCCTGCTGAATGAAAAAGATATCTCTTCCTACGTGCTAACCGATGGCGTAGATAGCGCCGATTCTGCCGATATAGAAGAGTAGTACAAAACGCTCAGTCCTTTAGAGGCTGACACCTCAGCTTTGGCGCAATACCACAACGCTGCTAGTTCAAGTAAGCAATCTCAATCGGCTCATCGATCGTATCGATCTGTTCAGGATCAAGAAATTCCTGGGCATATTGCAGATAGACCTTTTTAGCCACAAAAATATCGTATAGATCAGGGTCGATATGATTATCTTTTTTCATGTAGCCCATGATCTTAAGACATTCAGATAGTTTTTTACCCTTTTTATAAGGCCGATCGGAAGCGGTGAGCGCTTCAAAGATATCCGCTATCGCCATAATTCGGGTCTGAATCGACATCTGATCTTTTTTCAACCCTTTGGGATACCCGGTGCCATCCATTTTTTCATGATGCCCTCCGGCATACTCCGGCACTTTTTTCAGATGTTTGGGGAAAGGCAGCGACTCCAGCATTTTGATCGTAGCAACAATGTGATGATTGATAATCTCCCTTTCGCTGTCATTCAGGGTTCCTTTACGGATCGATATATTTAACAGTTCATCATCATTCAGTAAGCTCAGTCTTTCGCCAGCATGATTCGTCCACTGCTGGCGGGCAATGCTCTCCACCCGTACCACATCCTCATCACTCATAAATTCACCGCCCACATTCACCTTCTGTACAAAACTAAGGTCTTCCCGTAGCTGTGAGCAATTTAGTTCATAGCGGGCAGTTAACTCGTCAGTGGGACGATTTTGCTGCATGGCCAGCATACAATCTTTCAGATAGGAGATTTCAAGGTCGCGTAACACGATTTCAAAACGATGCTCAACCAGATGAATTCGATCATAAATGGTTTCCAGTTTGGTCGATTTATCCATCACATATTCAGGCGTAACCACCTTGCCACAATCATGCAACCAGGCCGCCGTCTCCAGTTCGTAGCGGTCACTGTTGCTGATGTGGAAATTCTTCATCGGCCCGGCATCCACCTGATCGACCGCCTCTGCCAGCATCATGGTTAATACCGGTATGCGCCGACAATGTCCACCGGTGTAAGGTGATTTATCGTCGATTGCACTCGCGATCATTTTAATAAACGCTTCAAACAGTTCCTGCAATTCATTCAGCAAGCGCTTCTGAGTTAACGCAACCGCAGCCTGTGACGCTAGCGATTCCGCCAGTTGCTGATCGAGGGCATTAAAACTGATGACTTGATCGGTAGCCGGGTCTGTCGCGTTGATTAACTGTAAAACACCAATTATTTCACGCTCGTGATCTTTCAGCGGAAAAGTCAGGATGGACTGAGTGCGGTAACCGGTGTTCTGATCAAACTTGCGCGCGCCGGTAAAGTCAAATCCGACTTCATTGTAGGCATCTTCAATATTGATGGTTTTTCCGCTCAGAACACAGTGACTGACCACCATATTATGGTTTTCTGAACCATCTTCGAGATATAAAGGTAACGGGGCAAACTCTATTCTGTTACCGGAAGTCCCTCCCATTTGTATACCCAGGGAGTCATTCGATATAATTTCAAAATTAAGCTTTTTATCTTTTAAAAAATACAGGGTGCCGCCATCCGCATGCGTCAACGTTTTCGCACCCATCATAATCAGTTCAAGCAATTTGGCCGTGTCTTTCTCAGCAGACAGGGCGATGCCGATTTCGGTCAAGCGATCGATTCTTTCAAGTAATGTATTCATGGCATCAAGTATTTTAAACCTATCTTAAGATAAATTATCTCATGCAAAACTAATCCTGATGTTGATCTACTTCTAGTTTTTCAGGCCACACAATTAATCCATTTTATAGATAGTAATACGACTCCACGCACATAGCCAAAATTCCTGAATAAATAAAAAGCCAAAATAGCCTTAATACTTATTTTAAGCTGGTAAAAATCCGATTATCTCCCTATCATCTCAGCAAGTTAATATAAATATTACAAATCTCACGTGGAGAGGGCATGAAATCCCGTTTCTGGAGCACCGACTGGTTTATAGGGCTAATCGTTACAATCGTTATTGTTTTTTCTTCTGGCTCAAGCCAGCTTCAGAGTCTGGAGCGTGAAGCTTATGACTGGGGTGTTAGATCCACCGAGCGTTTCCCCTCTGATAAAATTGCTGTCATCGCGATAGACGATGTGAGTATCAACAATATCGGGCGCTGGCCATGGCCGCGCGATCTACATGCTGAACTTATCCGCCAGTTATCCGAAGGTGGCGTCAAGGTAATCGGTCAGACCGTTTACTTTCTGGAGCCACAGAAAGATCCGGGAATTGTGTATATCCAGGAACTTATCAACTTTTTTTCAAACGCCAGCTTTAATGATATCCCAGCTGAAATAGACTCTCTATCCAGCCAACTGGAAGCTAAACGTAAAAATAAAAGCTATGCAGAGCTGCTCTCATTTTACCTCGAAAGCAATCTACATACCCGCCTCAATCAGGACCTGGAAACCCTCAAAGCCAAACTGTTTGAAGCGGAACAGGCTCTGGATACCGACAGCAAACTGGCGGCCAGCCTGGCCGCGTCTCAACGCGTTGTCCTCGCCATGCCTTTTATACTTGGTATACCGCGTGGAAAACCTGATCAGGAATTACCTAACTTCGTTCTACAGAACGCATTAACGACCATTCATGATCGAGTCCAGGCTCAATCTCAGGGGCTCTATCCAATAACTTCTGTCGATGCCATTCCACCGATCAACCCCTTAGGCTCGGTGGCTGCCGCCATCGGACATTTAAATGCTATTCCCGATGTGGATGGCGCGATTCGCTCCGAAGCACTGGTGATTAAACACTTTGACCGGTTCTATCCTTCCATCGCTCTACAGCTGGCGGCCAAAAGCCTTAATCTGAGCAATGCGGATATCAAGATTAATCTGGCGGAAAGTGTTGAACTGGGCTCGCTCAAAATCAAGACCGATAGTCAGCTTTTGATGAATACTTTTTATTACAGTGATATTGAAGGGATTCCCGCTTTTCAGGTCGATTCTTTCTACGACGTATTCTCCGGTAAAATTCCACTCGAAAAATACAAGGGCAAAATTGTCATTATTGGGGCGACGGCGGTCGGTGTTGGCGCCAATCAGGTAACCCCTGTTGATCCAGCCATGCCTCCAGCCCTGACGCTGGCCCACTCCGTTTCCAGCATTCTAAATGAAGATTTCTTCGTCAGTCCGGAATGGGCTTTCTGGGCTCGTCTGGGCGCCTTTTTACTGGTTGCTATCTATCTGATGCTGGTCATGCCACGCCTCAAGGCTGGTGTTGCAGCAGCGCTGACCCTGCTGATTCTGGTCGGTATCATCACCACCCACTACCTGCTGATGACCACCAGCACGTTGTGGATTCAACTGATGGGGCCCGCTGCTTTACTGGTTATCGGACATTTACTGATCACGACCAAACGCTTTCTTGCGACTGAGCGCGGTAAGCTTAAGTCAGACGAAGAGTCTTCAGAAAGTAACCGTATGCTGGGTATCGCGTTTCAATCACAGGGCCAGCTCGACATGGCCTTTGAAAAATTCCGCAAATGCCCGATGGATAATGCGGTGATGGAAGCCATGTATAATCTGGCACTCGACTTTGAGCGTAAGCGCCAGTTTAATAAGGCGACTAATGTGTATCAGTTCATTTCCAAACACGATGTTAAATTCCGCGATGTCTCTTCCCGCCTCAATCGTTCACAGCAAATGGAAGAAACCGTTTTACTGGGTGGTAGCGGTGGACATGCCGGAGGCACATTATTACTGGACGGTAATGACATAGAAAAACCGATGCTCGGACGTTATCAGGTTGAGAAAGAACTTGGTAAGGGCGCCATGGGTATAGTGTATCTGGGACGTGATCCCAAGATTAGTCGTGTGGTTGCGATCAAGACCATGGCGCTGGCACAGGAGTTTGAAGATGATGAACTGGTTGAAGTCAAAGAGCGTTTCTTTAGAGAAGCAGAAACAGCGGGACGCTTAAGTCACCCCAATATAGTCACTATTTTTGATGCCGGTGAAGAACACGATCTGGCCTATATTGCGATGGAATTTCTTAAAGGCTCTGACCTTTCTGCGAACACCAAGAAAGACAATCTGCTGGATATCAAGACCGTTATCAGTATCGTCGCGAGATCGGCCGAAGGTCTGGCTTTTGCCCATGCACAAAATGTCGTGCACAGAGATATCAAACCGGCTAACCTGATGTACGAACCGGAATCCGACAGCCTTAAAATTACCGATTTTGGCATTGCGCGTATCACCGACTCCAGTAAAACCAAAACGGGCATGGTATTAGGAACTCCGTCGTATATGTCACCCGAACAGTTAGCAGGCAAAAAAGTGGATGGCAGATCCGATCTGTTCTCACTCGGCGTCATGCTGTATCAGTTATGTTGTGGATCTTTACCGTTTAAAGCAGACTCCATGGCCAGCCTGATGTTTAAAATCACCAACGAAGATGCGACAGACATCACTACTTACCGCCCAGAACTACCTGAATGCCTGGTTATTATCATTAATAAAGCCTTAACCAAGGATGTTGAGAAGCGCTATCAGACCGGAACTGAACTCGCTAAAGAACTAAGGCTGTGCCTGAGCAAGATACAATAATTTTTTTGAGTTGTTGAATACGTTATGATTTTTTCGCCCTTTTTAATACTATTGAACACCTCCGAAATGACGGGACAACTACTCAGTCAACAGCGCTTATTAACGGCCAGATATCCTCCCTTGAGTGAGACAGGTGAATGAATTTACAGGGTAAAACTCAGATCGTTGGTCAAACCGATACCGGCAGAATTCGGCAAAACAATGAAGACAGCATCGGCTATGACAGTGCACTGGGACTACTGGTACTGGCCGATGGAATGGGTGGGCATCTCGGCGGTGAAGTCGCCAGTTCATTATCCGTAGACAACATCATCAAGTTCTCCCAGCAACACCTTCCCTCTATAAAAACTGGACAAATTGACTCTAAAAGCGGTTTCACGCTGGAATCACTCTGTGTTCAGGAGGCAATCGAATATGCAAACGACCTGGTCTATCGAAAATCTACCGAAGATGTCGAGCTTAGGGGCATGGGCACCACTCTGGTGGTCATATTGTTTTATGATAATCGTTTTTCACTGGCTCACATCGGCGATTCACGCTGTTACCGCTATCGCAACAAAAGTCTGAGCCAGATCACCAAGGATCACTCCCTGCTACAGGAACTCATCGACCGAGGTTTCTATACCCCTGAAGAAGCATCGAAATCACTCAACAAAAACCTGGTCACAAAAGCATTAGGCATAGACTCAACCATTTCACCGGATGTACAGGAGGATTTAGCCCTGAAAAATGATATCTACCTGCTATGCTCTGATGGTTTAACCGATTTGGTTGAAGATGAATATATAAGCTTAACTATTAAGAGATTTAGTGATAATCTAGAAGAAGCTGCCAAGCAGTTGATTACTAAGGCAAACCAGAATGGCGGTAAGGATAATATCTCGGTTATCTTATGCAAGATAAAAGAAGATTTTTCCGAATCTCAGGGCTGGTTCAAAAAATTAATTGAATGGTTTTAAAAAGGAAGAAAGTGAAGTTTTTGGTCTCCACTATATTTTTGTACAGGAATCAATAAAATTACCCTGATGCAATCTTTACAATAGTAAAACTGCTCAGACTGAATTTTTTGATAATATAGACGAAAAATAAGTATCTCTAAACTTTCACAGTAATAACAACATACGAGGCTGGACAAAACATGGTCGCAAAATTGGTAATGAAATCAACTACAGGGGAGCGTGAAGAAATCCCTCTTACCAAGGAAACTACAACCATTGGGCGTAAACCCAGTAACGATATTCATATCGATAACCTTTCGGTCAGCGGCAGTCACGCACAGGTTATTACCATTCTTGAAGACTCTTTCCTCGAAGATCTGGGCAGTACCAACGGCACCTATGTAAATGGAAAACTGATCAAGAAGCACGCTCTTGAGAACGGTGACAAGATCACTCTGGGTAAATACCAGATCTCCTATGAGAATTCATCTGCAGGTTCAGAGAAGGATTTCGAACAGACCATGATTATTCGCCCCGGCGAAGCGGGCATGCCGGAAGAAGCCGGTAGTAAGGAGATTGAAAAGTCGGTTCAAAAGATTTCTGCGGCTATCGCCTCTGAAGTAGCCTCCAGTAAAAACCAGATCGATACCAGTAAATCAGCCTGTCTACAGTTACTCAGTGGTGCCAATGCGGGAAAAGAGTTAATCCTGAAAAAAGCACTGACAACGATCGGACAACCGGGTGTTCAGGTCGCAGCAATCACCCGCCGTCCTCATGGCTATTTTTTAATTCACGTCGATGGCGGTCCTAATAACACGGTTCCAAAAGTGGCGGGCAGCCCGATCGGCTCGAATGCACACCCATTAAAAGATCACGATATCATTGAAGTCGCAGGCGTAAAGATGGAATTTTATACCAAATAAAACTCTGATCTGATGTATTTAAGTGAAAATTAATCGCTAACTTCCTGTCTTCACATCTGTCATCCTAGTTCTTAAGAGGGGAACGCTATGCAACTGCAACGCATTATAAGGCTGTTGCTTAGTCTTCTAATCCTGGCGTCATTACTGATCGACGCTTCCGGTCTGTTTCATTACCCTTTCCTGCAGAAGCTGGAAAACTGGACCTACGATTCTCGCTTAAACTTCACCCGACCTGACACTATCGATACGCAGGTTGTTATCGTCGATATTGATGAAATCTCTCTGACCAAAGTTGGCCGATTCCCCTGGAAAAGAGATCAACTGGCGAATCTGGTGAACAATCTATTCGATCATTACCAGATAAAAACGCTTGGCTTCGATATTGTATTTGCCGAACAAGATACCAGTTCAGGGCTCAATGCCTTCACCAAACTGGCGCAAAATGAATTAAAAGACGATCAGATTTATCTAAAAACCCTCGAAAAACTACGCCCTTCCCTGGAATATGATGAACTGTTTGGTAAAAGTCTGGAAAATAAGGACGTAGTTCTGGGCTATTACTTTAAATCGAGAGTCGAACAGGGTGATGATGAAAAGATAGGCCAATTACCCAAAGCCATCACCGAAATGACAGACGAATGGACTCAGCGCTTACCGATCTATAAAGCCGAAGGTTTCGGTGCCAATCTAGCGGTGCTGCAGACCTCCGCTAAATCAGGCGGTTATTTCGATAATCCCTCGGTGGATAATGATGGCGTATTCCGACGTGTGCCACTGATTCAGTCGTACAACAATCAACTCTACTCATCACTCGCCTTATCCACTGCCAGCCTTGCACTGGATAGTCCAAATTTCGAATTGATTGTAGAAACCGATGGTAAGAAAGATGGCCGGGACTATTACGCTCTGGAAGCGATCAATCTAGGAAAATACCGTATCCCGGTCGACCATAACGGCGCAGTGTATGTACCCTATCGCGGAAAAACAGGCAGTTTCCCTTATGTATCGGCCTACAAAGTTCTGAATAAGACTGCCGATCCAGCTGTACTCAAGAATAAAATCGTTTTACTCGGTACCTCTGCACCCGGATTGCTGGATTTACGATCCACCCCGGTTGAAAACATTTACCCCGGAGTTGAGGTTCATGCCAATATTATCTCCGGCATTCTGAACCAGACCATCAAGCATAAGCCGGCCTGGTCGATCGGTTATGAGTTTCTGCTACTAATACTGACGGCTGCCGCCATGTTTCTGGTACTCATCTTCCTGCCTCCCATACTGGCGGCCCTCAGCTCACTCATTATTACTGCCATCGTCGTTGCTGGTACGCTGCTGGCCTGGCAGAATTCATTGATACTACCACTGGCCTCACCGTTGCTGTTAATAGCCCTGTTATTCACCCTGCATATGACCTACGGATTTTTTATTGAATCGCGTGGTAAACGCCAGCTGGCGCATATGTTCGGCCAGTATATTCCGCCTGAACTGGTGGATGAAATGAGCGAAACCGCGACAGAGTTTTCGCTCGAAGGAGAAAGCCGAGAAATGACCGTACTGTTTTCAGATGTACGTGGCTTCACCACCATTTCTGAAGGCCTCAACCCCAAACAGCTAACTCAGCTGATGAATGCCTTATTAACCCCGATGACACGCATGATCCATAAAAACCGTGGCACCATCGATAAATACATGGGCGATGCGATCATGGCATTCTGGGGAGCCCCACTACAGGATCCCGAACATGCGCGACATGCCCTGTATGCCGCTTTTGACATGATGAAAGAGCTGAAGGTGATGCAACAGGAGTTTCGTGAAAAAGGCTGGCCTGAAGTGAATATTGGCATCGGGCTGAATACCGGCGTCATGAATGTCGGTAACATGGGCTCAGAATTCCGCGTTGCCTACACCGTACTGGGCGATGCGGTGAACCTCGGCTCTCGCCTGGAAGGCTTAACCAAAGCCTACGGTGTCAACATCATTGTCAGTGAAACGACCAAAGCTGCGGTCGATGAATTTGTGTTCAGAGAACTGGATCTGGTTCGGGTTAAGGGCAAGAATGAACCGGTGGCCATCTTTGAACCGATTGGTCATAAAAATGACGTCAGCAAGGAAGTGATTTCCGAGCTCTCCCGCTATAAGCAGGCACTGATGGTATTCCGCCAGCAAAACTGGGACAAAGCCGAGATGGATTTTTTCAACCTGTCGCAGTCCTATCCAGACTGTAAGCTTTATACCGAGTATCTGGACCGTATCAATGCCTTCCGCCAGAATTCACCGGGCGAGGACTGGGACGGCGTATTCACTCATACGTCTAAATAAACCTGTGTTAACGGTTACCACTTAAGCCTGTCAGCTTCGACGAATTTTTTTGATCAGGGTCAATGTGATGCGCTTTATCTCAACCTAGAATCGTGGCGGTTTAAATATAAAGAGAAAAAATTATGGAATTATTCAAGAATCTATTAAGTGACTCGGTTGGCCTGATGTCACTCGGAACGATCGTTTTTGTCATCATCATTGCGATTTATTTCATCATCATGTTCATCAAAAAATCAGCCCAGCCCGACCAATAAAGCGATGCCACGCAGATAGTCGTAAGGAGTGCTCTGATTCGAGCACTCCTTAACCGCTTTCTACCAGTAAGACTTAACGACACGCGCAAGAATATCTATCCCCTTGCGCAAATCCTGCTCACTTTGTACATAGTTCATCCGAATACAGCTCTCGGCATGCGCCCCCGGATCCACCTGACCCGGAAAAAAATACCGGCCCGGAACCACCAGTAAACCCTGCTGTTTCAACTCTTCATACAGGCGACTGGTACTGATCGACAACCCGTCAAACCAGAGCCACAGAAAGATGGCCCCTTCCGGTAAATGGATCTGCAGGCGATTATCATTCACCGCACTTTTTAACCAGTTGATGGCCAGTTCACAACGAGCCTGGTAAAACGGTCGAATCACTTCATCACACAACGAGGTCAGCAACTGTTTGCGTAGCAAAGCATTCACGATGACCGGGCCGACACCACCCGGTGCCAGACTGGTAATCGCGGTCATATTGGACAACTGCCGGATTACCTCTTCATTCGCGATCACGATACCGGTTCTCACCCCCGGCAGACCGAGTTTGGACAGGCTCAGACAAACAATCGTATTCTCATTCCAGAACGGTGTTACCTGATTAAAGATAATGTGTGGAAACGGGGTGCCATAGGCACTATCGACCAGCAGCGGTACATCATGCCGGCGCGCTAACCGATCCAGATGGCTACATTCCTGATCGGTCAATACATTTCCACTCGGGTTGGTCGGACGCGACACACAGATCAGCCCGGTGTCAGCAGTGACTTCAAGATCGCTGAAGTTGATGTGATATTTAAAAAATTGCTCTGGCAGCATTTCGATGCTGGGCATTTGACTGACAAACAGATCCTCTTCAATACCGACATCCGAATAACCGATATACTCCGGTGTAATCGGTAGCAGTACATGCTTTCTGGTGCCGTTACTGCGCCCGGCAAAACTGTTAAACAGGGCAAAGAAAGCGGACTGACTACCATGCGTCAGCGCAATATTTTTTCGACTGATACCCCAGCCGTAGTGGCGGTTAAAATACTCCGCCAGGGAATCCAGAAACGCCAGCTTGCCCTGTGAAGAATCATAATTCACAACAGCATTGATCAGCTCTCCATTATCCAGCAACTCCTGTGTGGTCTGCTCAAGCACCTGCAATACCTGCGGAATGGCGGCTGGATTACCACCACCCAGCATGATCATGTCCTCTTTTAACAGGCCTTCACTCAGATCGTCCATCAGGTGTGTGATGCCGGAGTAACGGCTAAAGCGTTGACCAAAGTCAGAAAAGTTCATGCGGGGTTCTCGGGAATTTTTACAGGCGGCTATTCTGCCACAAACAATACAGCTTTAGAGTACTGCTGATCTATTTGTGCGACAGGCGACCGGCAAAATGGCAGGCAACCCGATGCGACGGGTCTGAGCCATCGATACTGGATAATTGCGGGGTTTGCTGACTGCAAACCGCCTGTGCATATGCACAGCGCTCGACAAAATGACAGAACGGTGGCGGATTGAGCGGAGATGGCACTTCACCCTGCAACGGGGTGAAAGTTTTCCTGCGCCGTGGATCCGGCACCGGAATCGATGCAATCAGTGCCTGAGTGTAGGGATGTAATGGGTTTTTATACAGTGAATCACGTTCCGCAATCTCAACGATTCGGCCCAGATACATCACCGCAATCTGATCCGAAACATGGCGGATAACAGAAAGATCATGCGCGATAAACAGATAAGCCATACCCATTTCCTGCTGTAACTCCACCAGCAGATTGAGAATCTGTGACTGGATAGAAACGTCCAGTGCCGACACCGCTTCATCGCAGATGATCAGCTTCGGTTTCAGCGCGATGGCGCGCGCAATCCCGATACGCTGGCGCTGCCCACCGGAAAACTCATGCGGATACTTATGCACCGAATCTGCTGGCATACCAACCCGATCAAGCAGTCTGAGCACTTCCTGACGGCGTTCGAGTGGCGTTCCCCAGCGATGGATCTGGAACGGCTCCTCCAGAATACTACCAACCGTGTGGCGCGGATTGAGCGATTCAAACGGGTCCTGAAAAATCATCTGCATATCGGAACGCAATTCGCGCAGACTGCTGCCGCTCAGATGGGTAATGTCTTTCCCTTCAAAACTGATTCGACCGGCGGTCGGTTCGTATAAACGCAGCAGCGCGCGTCCAATAGTACTTTTACCACAACCCGATTCACCCACCAGACCCAGCGTTTTACCGGCCTCGATACTAAAACTCACGCCATCCACCGCAAAAACCCGTGCTATCTGGCGATAAAAAATGCCACCATACACCGGAAAATGCATCTTCAACTCTTCGACCTTGAGTATTTCCATGCTAGTGCATCAGCTCCCGAAAGCGGAAACAGCGCACCTGATGCTGATCGCTGTCGCCTTCCAGTGGCGGTGTCGTTGCCCGGCACTGCGGCTGCGCATACTCACAGCGATTCTGAAAACGGCAGCCGGGAGGCGTATCAAACAGACTCGGCACCATGCCTGGAATCGTACTCAGCACTTGTTTGGCCGGTTTATCCAGCCGCGGTATCGCATTCATCAACCCGCGGGTATAGGGATGTAACGGCGTATCGAACAGAGTATGGATCTCGGCCTGCTCAATGATACGCCCTGAATACATCACCAGCACGCGGTCACACACTTCCGCAATCACACCCAGATCATGGGTAATAAAAATGATCGCCATGCCGGTTTCCTGCTGCAAATCTTTCAGCAGCTGGAGTATCTGCGCCTGGATGGTGACATCGAGCGCAGTCGTCGGCTCATCGGCAATCAGGATTTCCGGTTCACACAGCAGCGCGATCGCAATCATCACGCGCTGGCGCATGCCGCCCGAGAGCTGATGCGGATACTCCTGCATGCGCCGTTCAGGGGCTGGAATGCCAACCCGTTTTAACATTCGAATCGACGCGGCACGGATTTCATCCTTGCTCATCTGCGGATTATGCAGGACCAGCGTTTCGCCCAGCTGCCGCTCCACCCGATACACCGGGTTGAGTGCAGTCATCGGCTCCTGAAAGATCATCGCGATACGGTTTCCGCGAATATGGTGCATTTCCTCAGGCGCCAGCCGGGTCAGATCCTGCCCCTGCAGCAGAACTTCGCCACTCACAATGCTCCCCGCAGGACGCGGTAACAGACGCATGATGGACAGCGATGTGACACTTTTACCACAGCCAGACTCACCCACGATGCCGAGTGTTTCACCGGCATTGATATGAAAGCTGATATCATCCAGCGCCCGCGCCACCCCCTGTTCGGTGATAAACTCGGTGGCCAGATGCTTCACTTCAAGCAATGCTTCTGTCATTAATTTTTCACTTTATAAGTATCATCGATTCGCGTCACAGCAGGGAAGGTTTTATCTTTTTTGCGGGCCGCCTCAGTTTCTTTCTTCATTTTGCTGTCGATCCAGAATAGTCCGCCGTCCGAGGTATCGAAGCTACCATTGAAATCGAATGGCGACAGACCTGTACCACCAATGCGGGTGCCCGGAACCTCCGGCAGGCGTATCCAGCGCCAGTAGGCTATGCGCTCATAGGGCACATCCAGACTCGGTATCCATGCACTCTGTTCATGAATTAGCTGTTGCAACTGGTGCGCCAGTTTGACTCGCTGTTCGGTGGACATGGCGGAGCGGTAAGCCTCGATCAGCCGATCCATTTCGGGATCGTCGGTATTGGTTATATTATTGGTCTGCGGTTTGTGCGCATTGACCGAATGAAACTGGCCCCAGTATTGCGGCCAGCGCCCCCCGCCGAGTGCGCCCCACCAGATCTCATGATTCTTTTCCAGCACCGACTTAAACGAAGCGGCACTGTCCATTTTACGTAGATTCAGTTCCAGTCCGGCACGTTTGAACTCTTCCTTCAACACCACCAGACGCGGGGTATGATCATCCACCCCGTAGGTCACCGCTAACGACAGACGCTGACCATCCTTGACCCGAATACCATCGCCGCCGCGTTCACCCCAGCCGGCTTTTTCAAAGTACATATTGGCTTTTTCCAGATCGAACTCGCGTGAACGGATATCCGGGTTGGTAAACGCGCCAAAACCGCTATGGATATTGTGCTTGCGTTCATAATCGCCACGCAGCACCTGCTGATTCACTTTTTCGATGTTAAACGAATGCGCAATACCGAGCCGCACGTTGTAGTCCTTCAGGATCGGATTATCCTGATTCAACCACAGGCCGGAAGAATACTGCGGCGACTCGTTATAAAACCACAGCTTGTGCACATAGCCCTGATCGAAGATATCGCCGGTGGCCTTTTCATGCCAGTAAACCGGCTGGGTGATACCGAACATATCCAGATTACCCTTCTTAAAGTGTTCCCACGCCAGGTTCATATCGCGAATCACCGTATATCGGACTTTATCGACATTAAAGCGATTCTTGTAATACTTCAGATCCTGCGCCCACCAGTCCTTTTTACGGCTGAAGGTAATGCTCTTGCCTTTCTTGATTTCACTAATCTGATAAGCGCCGGTATTCGGTTCGACTTCCCAGTTATATTTCTGCACATAACCGGTTAAATCTTTATAGAAATGGCGCGGCGTTGGATTCAATGCAACGTGGGATGCCAGCTCATTACGCGGACGCGGCTTGGCACTGGAGACCGAAAAGGTATGTGCATCATAGATCACCACCTCGCCCACTTCCTCGCTGTAGTAGGTGTTGTACCAGGGGGCGACGATCTCCTTGGAACGCATAAACTCCAGGGTAAACGCAAAATCATCAGGGGTAACCGGCTTACCGTCCGACCAGCGTGCCTTTGGATTGAGGCGGAAATACATGGTTTTATTATCATCGCTATAGGCCCAGTGGGTAGCCAGCGACGGTAACAGCTTGTAGGTATTCGGATGGGTCACTACCAGCGACATCTGATTGCCCAGAATGGCACTGCGAAATCCGCCGTTTGAATCCGGTCCAACATAACGCAGGGTTAACGGGAAACTGAGCAGCACCGATTTCAGCGTGCCGCCCTTGACCGCTTCGGGCGAAGCATAAACCGGATCTTCATCATTCGTCAGCCAGTTGATATTGGCTGGCAGTTCTGCATTAGCCAGTAGCGCAGACATCGAAAACATCAGCAGTAGAATGGAACTCGATAAACTTCTCAGGTAAGCAGACATAGTGATTACTCGTAGGTTGTGTGTTTTTTAGGATCGAAGGCTTCGCGGATCGCTTCACCGATAAAAGTGACCATCACCAGAATCACGGTCATGGCTACAATCACCGAAGACACGATCCACACCGACTCCAGGTTATTCGAGCCCTGACTCAGCAACTCGCCCCAGCTCGGAGTCGGCGCCGGCAGCCCGAATCCCAGATAATCCAGTGAGGTCAGCGCGATAATGCCATTCGCAATCGAAAACGGAATGAAGGTGACGATGATGGAAATGGTATTCGGCAGAATATGATTAAAGATCACACGTTTGTGTGAAGCACCCAGAGCACGTGCAGCCATCACATACTCGCGCGCCTTTTCCTTATAGGTCACGGTACGCATATACCAGGTCATCTGGATCCAGCCAAACACCAGGATGATCGCAATCAGGGTGTAGAAATTAGGGATCATGATGGAAGACACGATCATGATCACGTACAGAAACGGAATATTCGACCAGATTTCGATGATGCGTTGAAACAGCAGATCGAACAACCCGCCGAAGTAGCCCATCGCAGCACCGATGCTAACCCCGATCAGGTAGCTGACTACCAGCAGGATCAGCGAAAAAAAGATCGCGGTTCTAAAGCCATACACCAGACGCGCAGCGACATCTCGCCCGATGGTATCGGTTCCCAGATAATGCTGATCCTCAAAGGAAGGTGGAAACGGCGGAAACTGGTTGTTTTTCAGATCGGTTTCATACGGATTATAAGGGATCGGCGGCAACAGCACGAAACCGCTATCACTGCCCTGCAAGCGTTTTTTTAGCACGCGGTAGTTGGTTTCGTATTCATACTCAAAACCCAGTTGCGTGCCCGGAATAATGTCGCCATAGGTCGGAAAATACCACTGCCCCTGATACGCCACCACCAATGCTCGACTGTTCACCAGCATCTCGGCTGCACACGACAGCAACACCAGCAGGGTAAAGATAATAAACGAGTAATAGCCGCGCCGGATCGACTTGAAGCGCTTTATTTTATTTAACGTGAGGGGATTGAAGTTAAACACAGGCATCGATCGATTAGCGGAACTGCACGCGTGGATCGACCACCGCCACACAGATATCAGACAGAATGTTACCGACCAGTTGCAGAATCGCCGAAATTACCAGTACCCCCATCACGATCGGATAATCACGTTCCACAATCGATTCGTAACCCAGCAGCCCGAGGCCGTCGATGTTGAAAATCTTTTCGATCAGGAACGAGCCGCCGATAATCACCGAGATATTGTTCCCGAAATGGGTCGCTATCGGGATCAGACTGTTGCGCATCGCATGGCGCGTAATCGCTTCGCGAAAAGGCATGCCCTTGGCAATCGCAGTACGCACATAGTCTGCCGCCAGATTATCCATCAGCGCATTCTTCATCATGAAGGTCATCACCGCAAAACTGCCGGCAACATACGCCATCAAGGGTAAAGCCGCATGATAAAACACATCCGCTGCCTGCTCCCATTTCGATTCCAGATCATCGAAATCATCGCCATAGAAGCCGCCCATCGGAAACCACTCCAGATTCGATGCAAACACCACCAGCAGAATAATCCCGACCACGTAGGAAGGGATCGCGTAGCCGATAAACACCACCACAGAAGAGGCATGATCGAAATGACTGTTATGCCGGATCGCCTTTAGATAGCCCAGCGGAATCGAGATAAAGTAGGTAATCAGCATGGTAGTAATGCCATAAAACGCAGAAACCGGTAAGCGCTCCCTGATCGTATCCCACACCGGTTCGCTATAACGCGTGGAAACCCCCAGATCGAACTGCACGACCTTTATCAGCCAGTCCCAGTAACTCACCAGCACCGGTTTATCGAAGCCGTAATATTGTTCCAGTTGACGAATCTGATCTTCATCCAGGGTCGCGCCACCGATACCCGAAGTAGTCGACTGCATGGTGCCCGCACCGCCCTGCATCGCCGCCTGCTGCACTTCTGCAATCATGCGTTCGATTGGCCCACCCGGCACAAAGCGCGTAATCACGAAAACCAGAATGGTAATGCCGATAAAGGTCGGCACAATCAGCAGCAGTCGTCGAATAAAATATTGCGTCATCAGATCGGGTTATGGTTAGTTGTTATCAGTTTAGCGGAATGTCATGAATCGAGGCTGAATCAACGGATTAGCAGTCTGGTCAAAGGGCTTGCGCATCTCTTAGCCGTTTAATCAGACAGAAGAATAACATTCTCACAGTTTCTCACGATGCTGCTTGGCCAGTATTTCATCCAGCTCCAGTCCGGTCATTTGATGGATGCTGCGCCACAGATAATAGAATATGCCAATCATCATGATCATCGAAGGAATCGCTATCATCGGATAGCTAAGCAGGGTCATACGCCCCAGCTCTTCATTAAAGGCTTCACTGCCGGCAGCACTGGTCACGATCCAGCGCGCCAGTATGTAATTCATCACCGCGGAAAAGAAAAAAGTACCTCCCAGCAGATAGGTCGCTCGCAGCAGACGTCCCTCAAAGGCGGCCGTATTATCCAGGCTAGCAAGCTTCTGGCGGATATTCTCCACATCCATAATCGAGGGCGAATAGATCAGCGTTTTAATCAACGGATAAGGCGTCAGCGTAGAGACCAGTACCGCCACCCCGATCAGTGCAGGGATGGCCGCTTCTTTAACTGCCAGCCACTCTGGATCCAGCTTCAACAGCCCGATGCCACCGGTGAGCAGCACACTCACCATGCCGAGCAGGGCAATAAAGTTATACTTTCGATATCGGATCAGTTCAAACAGGCCCCAGCCCAGCGGAAAGGCCAGCGCAACGATCAGGGCACCACTCGCACCCAGATTATCCACCCCACTCATCTTCATCAGAATAAAGGAGGGCAGCACAATACTTACCAGCAGATCAATGAATGGCCGCGGCTTATGTACGGGGGTGGCCTGACCAGTCGCTTCGGGAGAATTCATAGGCTTTCTCTTGTATTTAGATTTAAACGATTACAGACGTACAACCTTCTGACGGTCACCGATCCATGAAACGATACCATCACGCACGTTATAAACTTTCGTGTAACCCATCTTTTCCATCAGATGTTTTCCCAGCACACTGCTGCGATTACCGGTACGACAGATCAGGATGACCGGGTCATCCTTGCCGACAGCTGCACTAAAGCGCGTGAAAAAATCCGGCATCAGGCGACCGCTGCCATCTACAAAGGTCAGACGCTGACTGCCCTCAACCACTCCGGTCTGACGCCATTCATCCGGTCGACGTATGTCATACACAGGCACACCCTGCTGTAGCAGCGCTTTTAACCCGGCATTATCGAGATTGGTATAAGGCGGCTCAGTACAGGCGCTCAGACTGAGAGCGATAAGGACCAGTACCAGTGCACGAAACAACAATGATCGGGCTGCAGAGAGTCTGACTGCAGAAAGCAGGTTTAACATAGGCTTGATTCCACGCAAAAAAGATTCCAAAACGGTAAATTAAAGACCGCCGTACTATACCTTAAGTTCCGCCCGGAATCGCCGCTGTAAAGCACAAAAAGTTCTTTCCAGCCGACCGTCCGGATAGCATTTGCAGAGGATGCGTGACGTTCGCTGCGACCGTAGAAGCTTGCGCAGAATGAAGTTCCACCTGATCTGTTCAGCTCGCTGCGGATATTCTCAAGCGCATTCATCAGCACTCACCCATGCTACTGAACTGCAGTTCTGGATCGTCCCACTACCGCTGCCGGCATTTAGATTCATCCAGACAATGAATCGAGTCTGCAATCGATTAATCGGCAGACTGATTTGATCCGGGATCCAATGAGGTTGAACTGTTCGCTTTATTTAACGTCGTAATGGCATGATATATATTAACTGGCTTTACTGACTCATCACCCTGATTACCCACACCCTTCCCAAACACCTCAAAGCCAAGGCTTTTGCCTTTTACTCTAGCCTGGCAGAAAACGAGAAAACCTTATTATGTCTGACCTCTTAACAGCGCCGAGGGATACCGGATGCGATCCAGATAGCCAATTATTTACTTTTGACATTCTAGTTTATTGGGATTATATTCCCACACATGCTCAGATTGACACCAGATCTGAACAACTAATTTTTCACTTTTTAAGGTATTTATCACATGAGAAACAATAAACTTTCGACAGCCATTTCAACCATCCTGATCACTTCAGCCCTGGCAGCCTGTGGTGGTGGCAGTGATAGCAGCGTAGATACACCACTGGCTACAGACGTAACATCATCCGGTGTCATCACCCAGTTTGGCAGCGTGTATGTCAACGGCGTACGTTATAAAACTGAAAACTCCACCATCATTTCAGCCGATGACGGTTCCGAACTGGCCAAAAATCCTAGCGATGATGTGGTCAAGAGCCTGCTTGGTCTGGGTCAGGTGGTTACGGTTCGCGGCACACGCACCGATGACAGCAATGGCACAGCCAGCACGATTATTTTTGATAACGAACTGGCCGGAAAGGTCTCCTCGGTTTCCGCAGACGCCAGCTTCGTAATCCTGGGTCAAACTATCTCCATCACCCCGGACACCATTATCGATGACTCACTGATCGAAGCCGTACGCCAATCTGGACTCCCTTCAGACCAGCGTCCAGACCTGCGTTTTGGCGATCCTCTTCTGACCGAGACTCTGGATCAGCTACTCCCAATTGACAGCACCATCATCGTGGTTAGCGGCTTCCCCTCTCAAAATGGATTTGAAGCCACGCGTATCGAAGATGGTACTAACACCGTCGGATCGGTAACACCCGGCACCTTTACAGCCGAAGTTAAAGGTCGTGTCAGTAATCATACCGGCTCACAGTTCACTCTGAATGGTTTAACCGTACAGTATTTGAGTTCTGCTCTGGATAGCGAAGACTTCCCCGACAGCACCCCTCTTGCCGATGGCATGTTTGTAGAAGTTCACGGCAGTGTCGATTCTGCGACCCAAATCACCGCAACCCGTATCGAACGTGAAGACCTTCTCGATAAACTGGTTGATAGTAGCTTCAGCAGCGGCGAGCTGGAAATCGAAGGTGTGATCCAGAAAGTAGTTGCAGATGCGACTGGCACTGGCGGCCTGGTCACCATTAACGGCTATGAGATTCGCGTTAACGATGTCGCCCAGTTCAGCCAGGGGCTGCGTATCGAGATCAAAGGACGCCTGCAGTTCGATGGTTCTCTCAGCGTAACGCGTATTAAAGATGAAGCCGAAGACAATGTGCGCACCGAAGACAACGTGGTCAGCGCCGATGCAAACAGTTTTGTCACTCGCCTGGGTCTGACCATTACTCCGAAAGACAGAACCCGCCTGGAGGATGACATCAATGATATTGACAATCCGTCCATCTCCACCTTCCTTGGTAATGTTGATGGCCAGCGAATCGAAGCACGTGGTTACCCGATTAATGGCACCACCACCTGGACACGCCTGGAGATTTCCAAGGACAACGACAACGACTGTCGCCTGAGAGGAACGGTTGCCGATAAGAGTGGTACCGATATCAACTTCACCTTCACCATCCAGGGTGTCACCATCAACGTCAGCCAGGTTTTGGATTCAAACTTTGAAGATGGCAGCAACCTGACAATTGGACGTACAGCCTTCTTTAACCAGCTGAATGATGGCGACATCGTGCAGGCCACCAGTGACAACGCCGGTACCGGTTGTGTAAATGGCACCCTGACTGCACGTGAAGTGGAATTCGAACCACAGGACAGTGTACTGCTCGGATCCTCCAGCTCATCGTCCAGCTCTACCGGCGGCAGCACTTCCAGCTCAAACGAACTGAACGGTCCGGTCAGCAATGTCACCTTGACTTCGTTTGTAGTGGCCGGTGAAACCATCAGTGTGAATGCCGCAACTGTGATCGATAATTCTCTTATCGAAGATGCTCGCAACGCTAACGTGGATGATGATGCCGCCTTCGGCACCCTGACCGATCTGACTCTGGACGACTTACTAGGCTCCGGATTAGCAGTTCAGGTTGTCGTTGATCGCTCAAGCGGTAGTGCAGTAGCGGTCAGTATTGAAAACATCTAAGTTCCGATAAGCTTTAAAAGTTATTGTTAGCGCAAGTTCGGCGGCGACCACCCCATAGGTCGCCGCTGTTTTTTATTTAGATCCGCATGAAATAGCGGTCGAGCTCAATGCCTGACCCTGTCACCAGCTCCAGTACAATCCACCACCTGCAGTAAACATTAGCGTACTATCAACCCCCTGTTGTATTCATATGCCGCATAATCACAGGCTGTAGTGCAAGATTAAAATTATGCCCCTGAGGTTTGATCTGCATGGCGTTTAACAGATCCTGCCTGACCGCTGCATCATCCAGCGGATGCGCTCTTAGTGAGCGGCGTAAATCGATCGAATGCTCCTGCCCCAGACATAGCAACAACCGTCCTTCCGCCGTCACCCGGACTCGATTGCAGGTATCACAGAAGTTATGACTATGCGGTGAGATAAAGCCCACCCGTGAGTTGCTATCCGGCATCCGGTAATAGCGCGCAGGGCCACCGGTCGATTCATTACTGGCCGTTAACTGATAATACTTGAGCAGATCATTCCGAATCTGTTCACTCGAATAGAATGCTTCGGCACGATCATGATCGCCCACGATACCTAATGGCATTTCCTCGATAAAGCTGATATCCATCCCGCGTTGACGCGCAAATTCGACCAGTTTATGCACCTCATCATGATTACGGTTTTTTAACACGACCGCATTCAGCTTGACACTTTGAAACCCGGCCTCAAGTGCAGCATCGATACCCTGCAGCGTTTTTGCCAGTTTCCCGACGCGCGTGATCGCCTTAAATCGTTCAGTATCCAGCGTATCCAGACTGATATTAACCCGCGTCACACCGGCATCTTTGAGGGCCTGTGCGTAGCTCGATAATAAAGTGCCATTGGTGGTGATGGTGAGATCTTTCAGGCCAGTCAGCTGGCCGAGTGATTCAAATACCTGCAGGATATTCTTACGGGTCAGCGGCTCACCGCCGGTGATACGGATTTTATCCACCCCCATTTCAACGAACAAACGCCCAATGCGACTGATTTCTTCGAGCGTCAGCAACTGCTCTCTGGGGACAAAAGTCATGTCTTCAGACATGCAGTAGACGCAGCGTAAATCACAACGGTCAGTAACCGATAGTCGAACGTAGTTAATCTGACGCCCGAAACGGTCAATCAGCAAAGAGTCGGATGATGGGTGCATTACTTCTCCAGGCTTCACAATACAGGAAGCCCATTCCTACATGAATACCCACTCCACGTCCAACACAATTCTCATCTCTGACTTAAAAATGGATACTCAGTCAAGCCATTTGGACTGGCAAGCCAGCAATCAGCTTTGCAGAATAATAGAGTGTATCCATTAAGTGGGCACCTGCGCACTATTACAGGAGGATTGATCTATGCAGAAATCTTTACATATCGAAGCGGCAAAGTGTACCGGGTGTCTTCAATGCGAACTCGCCTGCTCCTACGAGCACACTGGCGCCTTTAATCCCTCGCGTTCCTATATAAAAGTGTTTAACTTTCACCATGAAGGACGTTTTGCACCCTACACCTGTACCCAGTGCGATGAAGCCTGGTGCCAGCGTGCCTGTCCGGTGGACGCCATCAGCATCGATGTCAGAACCGGTGCCAAAGTCATTTCCGATTCCAGCTGTGTCGGTTGCAAGGTATGCACCATTGCCTGCCCATTCGGTACGGTGAACTATTCTCAGGTCACCGGCAAGGTGGTCAAATGCGACCTGTGTGGTGGCGACCCCGAATGTGCCAGGGCCTGCCCTACCGGAGCCATTACCTATATCGATGCGGACTGGACCGGTTACAGCCGAATGCAAAAATCTGCAGCTCGCAGCCTGCCCGCAGCCGAAGCTTCGGCTTCCTAATAGGAGAAACAAACATGTCCTGGACAAGAAAAATTTTACGCGTCAACCTCACCCAAGGCACCTGCACACCCGAACCACTGAATATGCAATGGGCCAATGATTACCTCGGTCAAAGAGGACTCGCCACCAAGTACCTGTGCGAAGAAATCGACCCAAAATGCGACCCGTTAAGCCCTGAAAATAAAATGATCATGGCGACGGGACCGCTCACCGGCACCATGGCCTCTACCGCAGGCCGCTATTCAGTGATTACCAAAGGCCCACTCACCAACGCCATCGCCTGTTCCAATTCCGGTGGCTTCCTCGGTAATGAATTTAAGAATGCCGGCTGGGATATGATTATCTTCGAAGGCAAATCGCCCGAACCGGTTTACCTGTGGATCTCCAACGATCAGGTGGAACTCCGTTCTGCCGCAGCGATCTGGGGCAAATCAGCCTGGGAAACCGATGATATCCTGCATCAGATACATCAGGACCCGCAGATTCGTGTCGCCTGTGTAGGCCGTACTGCAGAAACCGGTTGCCTCTACTCCGGCATCATCAATGACAAACACCGTGCGGCAGGACGTTCCGGCGTCGGCACAGTGATGGCATCGAAAAACCTCAAGGCAGTCGCCGTTCGCGGCACCCTCGGCGTTGGTAATGTAAGGGATTTTGGCAAGTTCATGAGCGCCGTGAATGACGCCAAAAAAGTTCTCGCAGATAATGCAGTCACCGGACAGGGCCTGCCCGCCTATGGTACCCAGGTCTTGATGAACGTAATGAATGGCGTAGGTGGACTGCCTTCCTACAATATGAAAAATGTTGGGTTTGAGGGTGCACAAAATATTTCCGGTGAAGCCATGCATGAGCCACGCGCGAGTGATGGCAAAGCCAACCTCACCACCAATGCGGCCTGCTTCGGTTGTACTATTGCCTGTGGACGTATATCTACCGTCGATAAAACTCATTTTACGATTGAAAATAAACCGCAGTACTGGGGTGCTTCCGGTGGTCTGGAGTATGAATCCGCCTGGTCACTCGGTGCCGATACCGGCATCGATGACCTGAACACCATTACCTTTGTCAATTTCCTGTGTAATGAAGATGGCTTTGACCCGATTTCCTATGGCTGTACTGTGGCAGCGGCGATGGAAATGTTTGAAGCAGGCGACCTGACACTGGAAGATACCGGCGGCATAGAACTTAGATTCGGCTCTTCCGAAGCCTTTGTGCAGGCCACGGAAGCCCTCGTCAGCGGCCAGGGGTTTGGTAAAGACCTGGGGCTCGGTTCCAAAAGACTGTGTGAAAAATACGGTCGACCTGAGCTATCGATGCAGGTCAAGGGTCTTGAATTCCCGGCCTATGATCCCAGAGGCCTGCAGGGCATTGGGCTTAACTATGCGACCTCCAACCGTGGCGCCTGCCATGTACGAGGTTACACCGTCGCCTCAGAGATACTCGGCATCCCGGTGAAAACCGAACAAACTGCAACCGAAGGCAAAGCGGAACTGGTAAAAGCTTTCCAGGATGCCACCGCACTGGTTGATTCGGCTGGTCTTTGCCTGTTCACAACCTTTGCCTGGGGCATGGATAATATCGCCCCTCAGGTGGATGGTGCCTGTGAAGGTGACTGGACCGTTGAAAAATGCCTGGAAGTTGGCGAGCGCATCTGGAACCTGGAGCGCCAGTTTAACAACGATGCCGGCTTTACCTCGAATGATGACAAACTACCCAGGCGTATGCTGGAAGAAGCAATCAAGGGCGGCCCGACAGATGGCCAGGTCAATCGACTGGGTGAAATGCTGCCCAAATACTACGAGATCAGAGGCTGGACCGATAAGGGTGAAATTACCGCTGAAACTAAAGCACGTCTTTCACTGTAAACAAATACCCTCTCCGATGTTACCGGAGAGGGTTTTTTCTTTTCCTAATACGAGCTTATATCATGCACTACATCATCATTGGAGCGGGTCCGGCTGGCATAGTTGCTGCTGAAACCATTCGCAAAAACGACTCCGAGGCCGATATATCTCTGATCGGTGCCGAATCAGAACCACCCTATTCACGGATGGCGCTACCCTACTTACTGGTTGGCAATATCGAAGAAAGTGGTAGCTATCTGCGCCGCCAGCAAAATCACTATTATGATCTGGACATCTCCATCATTCAGGATCACGTCGATAGCATTAACCCGCAGTCACAGATGCTCACACTCCAATCGGGTAAAGCACTTAATTATGACCGCCTGTTAATTGCCACCGGCTCTACCCCGATCAGGCCACCGATTCCGGGAATAGACAGCAGCTGTGTACACAGTTGCTGGACCCTGCAGGATGCCAGAAACATTATCAGTCTGGCCAGACCGGGATCGAATGTGGTGTTAATCGGTGCCGGCTTCATCGGCTGTATTATCCTCGAAGCGCTGGTCAAACGCGGGGTCAATCTGAACGTGGTTGAAACAGGCAATCGCATGGTTCCACGCATGCTGGATGAGCGGGCGGGTGGGTTACTCAAGCGCTGGTGCGAAAATAAAGGTATCAAGGTCAATACCTCGTGCCTGGTGAATGCAATTAATCCGGCAGAAAAAGGTGTTAGCGTTCAGCTCGACAATGGTAACTCGTTGGCGGCAGATCTGGTGATTACCGCAACCGGTGTAAAATCCAGTCTGGAACTGGTGCGGGGTAGCGGAATTATTACCGACCAGGGTATTCTGGTGGATGATTACCTGCAAACCAGTCAACCCAATATCTACGCAGCGGGCGATGTCGCACAGGGTCTGGACTTTTCAACGGCAGAGCATACGGTGCAGGCGATCCAGCCCACCGCCACCGATCATGGTCGTATTGCCGCGCTTAACATGTGCGGTAAAAAGACACGCCATCATGGCTCCGTGAATATGAATGTACTGGATACTCTCGGACTCATATCCTGTTCGTTTGGATCATGGATGGGGGTAGAGGGCGGAGATTCAGCTCATCTCTACAATGAAAACGATTTCCTCTATATCAACCTGCAATTTTCAGAAGATACCCTGGTCGGTGCCAGTACGGTCGGTAAAACCCAGCATATCGGCGTGTTGCGAGGCCTGATTGAATCGAGGATTAAATTAGGCGACTGGAAAGATCGATTGATCAAAGATCCGAGTTGTCTGATGGAAGCGTATATGGAATGTACTCAGGAAATAGGGTTTAGTTAAGATGAAAGTGTATATCGAACTGTATGCGTCGCTGATGGCTTTATTACCGCCGGGCACACAACGCTTCCGGCGTGAAATCATTATCGATGAAGGCAGTTCGGTACAACAGTTGATTGACCGATTCAGCATCTCGGCAGAACTTGCACATATCGTTTTATTGAATGGCCACTTCGTATGTGGCGACGCGCGCAAACAGCAAAAGCTGGCGGAGGAGGATAGCGTTGCTATCTGGCCTCCCGTAGCCGGTGGATAATAACTGCAGCATGCACACCGAGCAAACCTGTGTATTTGAAATGGGCTATACCCAGCAGGAGTTCGAATCGGTACTCAACAGCGGCTTCACTAACCAACGCTCACCCTATCGCTGTCAGGCTGAATCGGACAGTGACTGGCTGGTGATCCATCAACACAATCCATTTCAGGTATTAATCAGCCTGAAACCACTGCCTCCACGACGCCTGGGGGCGATAGCGTTACCGGTGTTAAGTGTGCAATTCACGGTGCTGCAAAATAGCGCCTTTCAATCGGATAATTTTTTTGATAAGTTCTTTAAATACTTTCATAAAGGCGGTGGTTAATACCCATGTTACCGGACAACGAAGCTCGCTACAGTCGCCAGATAAAACTCTCCAGCATCGGACCACAGGGCCAGCAGAAAATCCTGCAGAGCACGGCACTGATCATCGGTATGGGCGGCCTGGGTTCACCCTGTGCCCTGTATATGGCGGCTGCGGGCATCGGCAAACTGATAATCTGTGATTTTGATGTGGTTGAATCCTCTAACCTGCAACGTCAGATTATTCATCGACAGGATCAGGTCGGGGAACTCAAGGTACATTCTGCCAGAGCCAGCATTCTGGCCCTTAACCCGGAGTGCAAGGTTGAAACCATTGCGCATGAAATGGACCATACCGAACTTGAGCAACAGATCCACCAGGCTGATATCGTGATCGATTGCAGCGATAATTTTCCGACCCGTTTTGTGCTAAACCGTTATTGCGTGAGCACTAAAACACCGCTCGTTTCGGCAGCGGCGATTCGACTCGAAGGACAGATACTGAACTATATCCCGGATACCGATGGCCCCTGCTATCAATGCCTTTACAGCAGCCAGTATGAAAATGCACAGAGCTGCGAAATGGAAGGGGTACTGGGACCGGTGGTCGGCGTTATGGGCACATTACAGGCGCTCGATGCACTGTTGATTCTGACCGGAAATTTTCAGCAACTGGTCGGCAAACTGCTGTTATTTGATGGACTGAATATGCAATGGCAACAGGTTCAGGTTCCCAGAAATCCCAGTTGCCCGATCTGTAGCCACTGACTTCATAGACACATGTCAAATAGCTTACGCCAGCTAGTATTTCCTGAGTTGTATCGCGCTATGCCCCAGCAACGACTGATACTCAATCTGCTGCGTAGCGTACATATCCTGAGTTTAAGTATCCTGCTAGGTGGACTCTACTTTGAGCAGCCGGCAGAATTTTTATGGCCCTGGACACTCGGCGTCATTATCAGTGGACTGGGCATGTTCGCGATCGATCTCTACGCCAGTGCTATCGCTTTATTTGAACTCCGTGGACTGACCATTCTGGTTAAGATACTACTCTTATTGCTGATACCACTAACCACTGGTCACCTCCAGTTAGGCATACTATTCACGATGGTTGTAATTTCCTCCATCATGAGCCACAGCACACGAAAAGTACGCCACCACAATATTATGCCGATCAGCTTCCAGACAAAATTTACCCCGCAGGCTTACAACAGCAATCCAGCAAAGCGCTTGAGCATAACCAGGCTATGAATATTGCACGTGACAATTTAACCCAATAATAAAAATTAACTTTTTTGAGAAGATCGAGGTCCTATGAACAGAACGCAAGAGGATATTAACAGACGGAGGATGCCCACAAAGTTGATAGAAAACCGAATCCAGTTTGCCGGACCGGAGTCTGAAGTCAGTATCTACGATACCTATGAAAGCGTTTCAAACATTGCTCTGTACGCCGATCAAATTCTATATTGCGGCATGATTCAAGGCGAAAAAATCATGCATAGCCCGGGGCGAGAAGCTAAACCTTTTCTGCCCCATGAATCGTTTATAATGGCCCCCGGTTCCAGTGTTGAAATCGACTTCCCAAAAGCAACAAAAAATGCCCCCACTAGCTGCCTGACCATTGAAATTTCAAAGGAAAAAGTACTCTCCATTGCGGACTGTATGAACGAATCATTCCCCCTCGATTCATTACAGCGTGAGTGGAGTTATGACCAACAGGTTTTGCATACCTGCCACTCCAGCTCGACACAACAGTTACTCTCCCGCCTGCTCAACATTTTTATGGAAAACCACACCGACAGAAACCTGCTGATTGATCTGAATATTTCAGAGCTGATTATTCGCATGATGCGCAAACAGGAGCGTGATTTTCTACTCAGCTATAGCTCGGATGAGCCCGACGCAAACCACATGACAGCAGTGCTTTGCTGGATAAAGAAAAATCTGGCACGTGCTTTATCGATCGATGACCTGTGCCTGGTTGCCTGTATGAGCCGGAGTCGCCTGTATTACGAATTCAAAAACAAACTCGGCTGCTCACCGGTAGAACTGCAACAACAGTTACGTTTGAAGGAAGCCGCTCACCGCCTGCGCAAGGGAGACATCATTACGACAATTTGTTATGACCTTGGATTTAGCAGCCCCAGTCATTTCAGCCGACGCTTCAAATGCTGCTTCGGCTGTACACCGACTGAATACAGAAATAAATATCGTGGCCAATAATGGTTAGCTCACCCTGAAGCTGCTCAGCCAGGCAGGAATGGGTAACTCAGCAGACTCCCCTGAGACCCTCAGGCTTTTGATAATCTGCTTTTGATATCCTGTCGGGCCTGTTGCAGAATCGAGTCCCGATCCAGATTATCGAGTATCTTTCTGACCACATACTTTGGTCCGCCGTCACCCCATGATTTTCCATGCGCCAGATACTGTTCCGCCGCCTGACCCACGATATAGGTACTGTAATAAGCCACTGCACCCTGCGCACCACCAGTCACCAGTGCGGATAAGCCGGTCGAACCCAGTTTTAATACCGAAGACACAAAGTGTACCGCCCACACTGTCCCCATTAAAAGGATAACCTGAGCACCGATGGTTTTAATCAGGCTACCGGCTTCCTTGCGTGACAGCGGTAGCCCAAACAGCTGTGAAAGATGCACCACCATCGATACATCGACCATCAGTGCTGCCACCAGATCCGCCACCGGAATCGGATTAAAAGCGACTGCGACCCCTTTAGCGATACAGTAGCTGCGGATTATTTTTTGCCCGGCTTCGCGCCGCGCCAGAATAATCTTTTGCCCCACCTGATCGCTCAGCTGGCCGGCAAACAGACTCGCATTCAGCGCGGCCAGAGTCTGGCCTTCAGCCTGTAGTACATCCCACAGACGCGCTTTCAGGGCTGACACATCCACTGCCGGTCTACGCGTCGACTCCTGTTCTTTGCCCTGTTCATCGATGCGGATCACCAGCTGCTCAGCCGGATCGGCCGCAGCGCTGACAATATTCTGTGGATCCACCAAGCCGCTCGTATGCTGCTGCAGCGACTCCAGCAGCTGTGCCTGTTCGGCCGGGCGGTAACGATCCATCTTGTTCAGTACCAGCAGGATGGGGCGGTGCGTAGCGGCCAGGGTCTGCAGCGCGCTCACTTCGGTCTGGGTCAGGTCGCCATCCACCACGAACAGGACCAGTTCGGCACGCGCCGCCACTTCTCTGGCCAGTTGTTCGCGTTGCTCGCCTTCGATTTCGTTGATGCCGGGGGTATCGATCAGATAGATATTACCGGCCTGATACTCTATCCACTGGCCCTTATCAGCCACTTTGGTTTCACCGTGCAGCGCGCTGGTGCTGAACTTTTGCTCTCCCAGCAGCGCATTCAGCAGGGCCGATTTGCCCACACTCACGCGACCGAACACCGCGATATGAATCTGTCCCTGCTGCAGGCGTTGTAGCATCTGTTCTATCTCGGCGTAATCCGCCGCCAGCGATTCACGCACCTGTGCGGGAACGCGGCTGTCCTGCAATAGATCCTGCAGGCTTTCCCGCGCCAGATTGAGATTCTGCTGCCCGGATGAATCTTCCTCTAGCGTGTGTGTGTCAGTCTTTTTTGCGGAGCTGTCGGAAAGCCAGTGCGGCATAATACCCTGCAGACGTTTTAATATTTTCACCCAGATTTTCCTCAAATTGACTGGCGACCTGTAGCGGGTGCAATTCGCCCCGGCTATGTAATGAGCGGGCAATACTCTTGCCCAGTGTTTCAAACAGAAATCCATAGGCGATCGCATGCAGTATGCCACCAGTCAGCGTACCTGCGCCCGGAAAAGCCTTCAACGCATTACCCGCGACCGCCAGCAACAGCGTCACATGGGTTCGCACATGCTGCTGCACCAGCTTCAACAGCAGTTCTACATCCAGCTTACGTACCGGGATCTGATACAGCTCGGAAAGCTCCTTGATCATCTGCGTAGCCAGGTAGCCCTGAATCAGAATATCGGTGCCAGGAGTGATCGCCGCCACTGCAGCAACCACCGCTTTTGTAGAATAAGAGCGAGTAATATCCAGCGCCTGCTGTTCCCGTTGTTGCGCCAGAGCGGTATCCAGCTGACTTCCGATCAGGCTGAATACGGCGCTATCCCTGAGAGTTTCGAGTACCTGCGGATCGCCATCGATGATGCGCTGTATGGCAGCCTTCAACTCATCCAGCAGCGCCGGCTGCGCTCTTTCTACCGGTTCCTCACAACCATCCGCCGTGATGCGTATAACTTGTTGCGTGGTCGCACTGCGGATAGTGATCAGCTCGCGAATGTTCAGTTCCTTGACTCTTTGCTGCAGGCGCTCTTTAAGCTGTTGCAGTTGCTCGGCGCTATAACGATCGGTTTTATTCAGCGCCAGAATGAGCGGTTTTTTTAATCCGGCCAGCTGAGCCAGTTCATCCATCTGGCTGCGCGTCAGATCGCCATCGCAGAGATAGATCACCAGATGTGCGCGCAACGCCTCCTGGCGCGATAGCTGTTGCTGCTGCAGACCCGTTTCATTCAATCCCGGCATATCGGTGAGAACCAGTTGATCACCCGCTGCACTACTCCAGCGGTACTCATCGAGCTGCTGTGTGGTACCGCCTTTGACCGAGATGTTAACCTCGGCATGCGGTAGCAGGGCCTTGATCAGGCTCGATTTTCCACTGCTGATTTCTCCATACAGTGCGATATGTATGATGCCTGCCTGACGCCGTTGCTGGAGTTTTTCGAGTTCCTGTTCGGCCAGCGCAGTATCGACCCCGCTGGCTTTAGTCTGCGCCAGTTTTTCGCGCACACTGTCTTCATCCACAACCTCTGGTAAAGGCTGCGCTGCCTTTCTGGACGGACGTAAAATACGGATGATGAGCCAGCCGGAGAACAGAGAGAAAAAGCCGAAACCGGTGAGTACCAGCATCCACACCCAGTCAGGTGCCCGTTCCAGATTGTGGCGGATATTCAGCAGGGTATCGGTGAGTAACACCGCAACCAGTAGTAGCAACAGCAGCAATACCGCCGCCACCACCAGGGTGAGCAATCGGACAGGAGAAAGGTTTAACATTGGACCATATCAATAACCACTTGGACCCTGCAGCGAAATATTTTCAGTCAAAGACATCAATTGCAAAACTTAATCGTTAAACTAGGCTAAAATATTGATCATAAGATATAAAACCCCGTAAAACCATCCGCGATATAAATTTGGCACTAGTGTGAGGTATGTCAATGCATCTGGAAATCCTTGAAGCATTAAACCAAGACCTGGATCAGATTTTTCAGCAATTTTATGATCAACTGCTCTCCAATACGGATTTTGACAGCTACTTCAAAAGCCCTCAACAGATCGAACAACTGATAAAAAAACAGAAGGCTTACTTTATTTCTTCGTTACGCTTTAGCGACGATGAGTTGAGGACCCGTTATATCGCGCTGGGAGAAATGCATTACGATCTGCGCCTGCCTTTTGTCGACTTTTCATTCGCGCTGGATATTCTGCAGGAAGGCACCATACACAGTATCTATAAAATCAGCCACTCACAACAGACGTTGCGTTCCGCGTTTACTTTTTTCCGCCTGATCCGTGCGTTCACCGCAAAAGGCTATCTCAATCGTATTCTGGCCCAGGATTTAAAGGATATCGATCAGTATCTGGAAAAAATCAGTGTCACCAGGGAAACTCATAACGCGATCTCGGCAGGTCGTTTTATATGGTTAAAAAGTTTTATATTCGCGATTCAGAAGGAAAATAGAAGTCTGGCCCCCAGCTTTCTGATCGAGTCCGACATCCTGCTGAATATCGAATCAAGTCTGAAAGAGAATGAACCTTTTATGGAATACATTCATGAGATGGTTGCACGTATTCGTATTGATGCCTTAAACGTTTTTTACTTTCTGGAAAAGAAAGATTATAGCGATGTTTTACCGCTCTACCGTGAGTTGATGAGTATTTACAAGTTAAGCCTGATGCTGACTAATGTCATTACCATCTCCAATACCGATGTATTGCTGGGAAATATCGACAAGGACCCTTTGACCAAACTGTTAACCCGCAGCTCAATGAACAGTCTGATCAAAAAGGAGTTCGCCATGGCCGACTCACAGAATTATGCGATATCACTGATGATGATCGATCTGGACCATTTCAAGTCAATTAATGATACCTACGGTCACCTGACCGGTGATAAGGCCCTGATCGATGTCGCCAACATCATTCTAAAATCGATTCGCGCGACCGATTTCGCGTTCCGTATCGGCGGCGAAGAAATCTTGCTATTGCTTAAAGCCGCACCCAAATCGGTCGCCGTAAAACAGGCGGAGGACATTCGCCAGGATATTCAAAAGCATACTCTGGAGTATAAAGGTGAACAGGTAAAAGTGACCGCCAGTATCGGGGTGTCGACTTTTTCCAGGCCATTCAACATCACCGTCAACGAAGCGATTGCTCATGTCGATAAGTTGATGTACCAGGCCAAGAAGCATGGCCGTAACAACGTCACAAGTGGTTAAACGCGCGTTTCAGGCATGCTGGTCAAGCACCGAGAGCACGGTCTGCAGGCAATGAGATTGCGCAGGCTGCAGCTGAATAATATCATCTGCCGCATTCGCCGCTTCCACGCACAGCATATGCTGATAACCATCCTCCTCAAAATCATTCATAGCGGCAGATTTATTAACCCACGGATTCCATAGCACGGTTGAAAGACTACCGGATTTGGCAATTTTCAGCTGACGCTTTAATACGCCGTCATGAATGATGATATCGCTGCGGGTGTTTTGATAGATCCGGTCGAGCTCACCGCTAAAGCGCACATTACCCTGCTGCTCGAAGAGACTGAAGTCCTGAACTTTATCCATATAAGGGGTCTGATCCAGGCCGCTGATGACAATCTCGCGAATATCACCAACCTGCAGATAGGTGTGCAGCGCACTGGTCATCGTGCAGGGGTGATCGCTCAGATTGGTCATCGTCAGAGAGACCGATAACTCGGTCCCGACCACTACCTTCAGTTCCAGTTCGAATGGCTGAGGCCAGAGATTTCGTGTGGCATCACTAGCTGGTAACGTCAGTCGAACCAGGGTTGACTGGTCCGTCTGTTGTTCGATGGCTTCCAGTTGCCAGCGATGGTTACGCGCGAAACCATGAGCCGGAAAACTCTTTTCAGTCGGATGATCGGAAAACCAGGGCCAGCAGACAGGAATACCACCCCGCAGGCTCTTGCCCGGTTTATAGATGGCCTTTTTACTCAACCACAACACCGGTTGTTGAAGCTTTGGTTGAAAGGTCAGAACCTGCCCCCCATCCAGTGCAATGCTGGCATCTGCATAGGAATTGCTGATCTGAATTACAGGAAAGTCATCGCTGCAATTGACAATACTGGCAACGCCGTCGATCGAAAATTGTGACTGTAAAGAGGATAGTAGGCTCATCATGCTCCGTGTTAAGTCTTCAACTGATTAAACGATGTCACTCATAATAGACGAAATAGTGTGCGATGCCTTACCTATAAATAGATACTGACATAGATGGCTGGCGTCCCCTCAGCCAGACCTCGCGACCTCAGCAGAGACATTACTTAAAAAAACTTGCTGAGTCCAAACCTGATAACTGACTTGTCATAGCTGTAGCGATCTTCGCTTGAATCGACATTGGTAAACTGCAATTTAGCGGTCAGCTTAAAGCTACTGTCGATCCGGTAATCCGCCCCCAGTTCCAGCCTCAGCTGTTCATCATTACGGTTCATCGTGGCAGAGTCCGGGTAGTTGCTGAAGCGGTAGGACAGGTCACTGCTCAGGTGCCACCTGTCATTCAGATAGCGGATGTATTTTGCATGCACCGTATGGCGCAAGGGTGAATAATCATAGGCATACAGAGAGGTCACCAGTTCACTTCGATTATTCAATTCCAGTTCGTAATAGACCTGCCTGGAATCATCCCGGTTGTACTGCCGAAACTCCACCTTAAAACGCTGCCGCCAGCCATCAAGATAGTCATACAGCGGCTGATCACTGCTAATATCTTCCAGCCGGTAACGTAAATACAAGCGGTCAGTACGCGATAACACTTTACGTCCATACAAATCAATTTTGCTCGTGCTTAGATAATCGTCATCGCCGAATACACTTTTCGACAGGCTCAGCTGAGCACTGGTTTCCCAGTCATTCAGTAACAGCGCTCTTTTGATACCCAGCGAATACTGATATTCATCATAGTTATTGGTGTCACTATAATCGATGCTGTACAGGTTGGCATCCGCGACCCAGCCTTCGCGCCGTTTACCACTGATCAGGTAGTCTACCGAAGCATACAGATCATAAAAGGTATCCGAGTTACCAAGCACCGAATCAGATGAGGCCGAAGTGATATTATCGTCATAACCGAGATTAGCCGAAACATAAGCGGTAATCTGGTTCTCCTTATTTTTCAGGGCTTCCAGCTGTCGTTGCGAGAGTTTACTCAGCTTCTCGTCGCGACCGGAATCGATGACTTCATTAAAGTGACGCCGGGCCTGTCTCCACTGCTGTTGCCTGGTGGCAATCAGGCCAAGGTTATACTCGGCAAGTTCGTGCATCTCTGCGGTCTGATTAACAATCTGGAAATATTTTTTTGCCTCTGCGTAGCGGCCCAGCTTGTAGTAACTGCTGGCCAGATTATAGTGCAGTGCGACAGACTCCATTCCCTGCTCCAGTGCGGATTCAAAATAGCCCGCAGCAGCGGCATTGTCTCCACCCTTGAAAGCGTCAACCCCCAGATTAAAGTCCGACTCTGCGGTCGCCAGCAATGCAGGCGAAAACAGTAACAGCAGCAGGCTAAAAATATAGCCTCTGTAAGCTGAATTTTTCATGATACCTCTCCCTATAATAAGCACGTCACTCTAATATCCGTTAACGGCAGAACTCACACGAACAAAACCAGCCCGCAAAGCATTTGCGGGCTGGTCTATCATCCATAATAGTAATGCTCTATCACATATCCTTTAACCGCCAGAACCCTGACCATGTTGATTCTGTTGAGCGTCTCTATCCTGCTCCGGCAACTCAACAGGCTCATTATCGATCTGATTCTGCTGCTGCTCCATTTCCTGGATCATAGGAGGTTCCTGCTGCGGCTCCTGAGAGGCTGGCGGTTCATGATCGAAGACATGCTCAGTATCTCTAATCTGCTCTCGATCCTGATCCATGGTTCTATCCTGATCCTGATCCATGACCCGGTCCTGATCCATATCACGAACATGTTCCCGATCCTGGTCGCGGATACGATCACGTTGCAGATCACCTGCTTCGGCACCATTTCCAGCACCTTGTTCATGGCCAGGGCCAAAACCGGCATTATCGCCACCGCCTGCGGCAGGTCCGGGACCATATCCATCAGTCTCGCTACCATCACCGGGTGCAGAACCTGAACCAGGCCCCTGGCCAGTACCATCCGCGTTACGATCACGAACCTGAGTCTGTGTTCTTTGGAACGCATTCTCAGCTGCCTGCTCACTGGCTGAATCGGGCAGTTCTATATTCTGTGTAATCGCACTATTCGTATTCTCGTACATATTCATAACACGAATAGTGACTTCATCGTCTACAGTTGCGCCCATTGCCGCAAACGGTACGGCCAGTCCCAGTGCTAATGCTATCGCTATATTTAATTTTTTCATGACATCAATCTCCTAAATTAATCATGCAGGTGAATATTGATTCAGCGGGTAGCGCTGAACCCCATCTGCATTTGTTTTCATTACAATTCGGAAGGTTTTCACCTTATCCCCATAATTCAATTGAGCCAGCAGTTCACCCTGCCCGTAAGCGGTTGCGACAACCGGTAAGGCAAGAATATTCTGTCCTTTCTGTAACTGGGTCTGCCAGGACAGATTTTTTTGCCCGGGATAACCGTCCAGCTCTATATTGCGAGGTAGATCAATGCTTAGTGTTACCTGTTGAAAATCTTTCTGCGAATCAAACAGCAGGCGTACCGTCTGCGTCTCATGCATTGCTACAGATATCATCGGTGGTTGCTCAACGATGTCATCGGGAACATACAGGGTACTCACAAACCATATCGCCAGACTGGCTACCATGGCACTCGCAAAACCGGCTGCAAAGCGGAAACCCGATTCACGCGGCTGCTGATATTGTTGCCGCAGCTGTGAAAAAACTCGTGCTCTGAACCCCGCTGCAGGGGGTTCAACCGGTAACTGCCTTAAACCTGTTAACAGGTTACTGGCTATTTCCAGTTTATCGGCACAGACTTTACAGCCTGACAGATGACCTTTAAAAACCTTCAAATCCTCAGGAATTAAATTCTGATCCAGAAAGTCATCTATATAACGGTTAATATCTTCACATTTCATTTTAATTACCTCGCACTAGTATTAACGCTAGAGGAGAATTCCGGTTCCCAATCATTGCATGATTTCGCGTAATTTCTGCCGCCCACGACTTAATCGGGACTTGATCGTCCCGATCGGTATATCCGTCATCGAATTAATTTCCTGCAGACTATAGCCCTCGACATCATGCAGCATTACCAGCACACGATGCTCTTCACTCAACTGCTGCAGGGCCTGGTTAATCCGCTCATGGGTCAGCTCGATATGAGTAACCTCGGCCGGCCCGTCCATCGGGCTGGCATGGGTTTCATAGATGATTTCCTCGTCGCCCATCAGATCGATGGGTGACCTTTGCTGGCGCCGGATATTATCGATAAACAGTCGATATAAAATCCGCGACAACCACGGCGCGAGCTGATCGATCTGCTGCATTTCCTGCAGGCGGGGAAAAAGTTTGAGCAGTAGATCCTGCACCAGGTCTTCAGCATCGTCACGCTGACCGGTCAGGCGATAGGCCAGCTTATAAAGCCTGTTGAGATGAGGCCCGAGTAGAGACTCAAACTGTGAGTGACAATCTTTCCTGAAGGGCCAGTAATTTCGAATATCCATATTATTAAACGCTGTCGAAAATGATCCGGTTCCAATATTCTAAACGTAAAAAAATCACATCCTGCGGCTCGTCCTTAATACAACCTTGATGCAGGATACCTGCTGCGTTAAAGCGAGCTATATCTCATTCGTTCTATTTTAAAACAATGCGCTATGGGCTCCAACAATCCAGATCAATTAGTTTATTTTTTTA
>JACKQG010000656.1_pt1 | contig 49673 bp, 38 predicted proteins | sample 8237621 | NCBI WGS metagenome assembly JACKQG01 (sample SAMN15677084, study PRJNA649215) | marine metagenome | biome: marine; feature: Black Sea; material: saline water; isolation source: suspended particulate matter (SPM) from the Black Sea western gyre | collected 2013-06-09/2013-06-10 | depth... | reverse complement strand
TTCGTTACCCTCATTTATTTAAAGCAATTGACAGACGAATTTATCTTAAGAAATTTAAATCTGCTTGCCAAAGAGCTGATAAAATAATTGCTGTAAGTGTGCAAACTAAACAGGATATTATTGATTTTTTCAATATTTCTGAAGAAAAAATAACAGTTGTTTATCAAGGTTGTAATTCAATATTTCAAGGAGCCATTTCTGATGAAAAAAGAAATAATACGCTTTCAAAATTTAACCTGCCAACTAATTATTTACTTTATGTTGGAACAATTGAAGAAAGAAAGAATCTACTTACTTTACTTGAAACTTTAACGGAATTACCAAATCAAAAACTAGTTATTATTGGGAATGGAAAGTCCTACAAAATAAAATGTTTACGATTTATTGCTGAAAATAATTTATCAGATAGGGTAATGTTTTTAAGTGGGCTTTCACTTGAAGAAATGGCAGCAATTTACCAATCTGCTGAAATCATGATTTACCCATCAATATTTGAAGGTTTTGGAATACCTATTTTAGAATCATTATTTAGTAAAACTCCTGTCATAACTTCAAAAGATGGTTGCTTTTCGGAAGCAGGAGGGCAATTTACAAAATACATCAACCCACTTTCAAATTCTGAAATGAAAACTGCAATTTTAGAAATTCAAAACTCAAAAGAACTTCAAAAAGAAATGACAGAAGAGGGCTATAGATATGTACAGAATTTTACTGATGATAAAATTGCAAAGAATTTAATGGAGGTATATAAGAACCTACAAAATGGCTAAACTTACAGCCATCATACCAACATTTAATGAAGCACATAATATTGTGGACACCATTAAATCAGTACATTTTGCTGATGAAATAATGGTAGTTGATTCTTTCAGTGAGGATAAAACCATTGAGCTAGCAAGTCCACTTGCAGACACAATATTACAAAGAAAATATGAAAATTCTGCATCACAAAAAAATTGGGCGATACCACAAGCACAACATGAATGGATTTTACTTTTAGATGCAGATGAAAGAGTAACGCCCGAATTGGAAAAAGAAGTGCAATCAATTTTAAAAAATGGCAGTGAAATAAGTGGTTTCTGGATAAAAAGACAAAACTACTTTATGGGGAAAAGAGTGTATTTTAGTGGATGGCAAGGGGATAAAGTTATTCGCCTATTCAAAAGGGATGAATGTAAATACGAAAACAAACATGTCCATGCTGAAATAATAAGTTCAGGTAAAATTGGAATCCTTAAAAATAAACTCACACACAATACATTTATCAGCAAGGAGGCTTACCTTAAAAAAATTGAAAAGTATGCAAAATGGCAAGCGAAAGATTATGATAAAAAAATAGGAAGAATCACGCTATTTCATACCCTTATAAAACCAATATTTCGTTTTATAAAACATTATTTTATTCAATTGGGGATACTAGATGGCTATGTTGGATTTATCATCTCTTCTTATCAAGCAAAAGGGGTGAAAATGCGTTATAAATACTTAAAAGAATTTCGTAATGCAAATTGAAATAAATAAAGCATTAGAAGTTTTAAAAAATGGAGGAACTATCCTCTACCCTACCGATACTATTTGGGGAATTGGCTGTGACGCCACAAATCCTGAAGCAGTAGAAAAAATTTATAAAATAAAAAAAAGAACAGAAAGCAAAGCTCTAATTTCATTAGTAGCTAATCAGAAGCAATTAGAAAAGATTTGCAAAAAAATCCCTAAAGAAGCTCATAATGAAAAACCTACAACCATAATTTACAATCAAGTTAAAGGCTTGTCCTCAAACTTATTAGCTTCAAATGGGTCTGCCGGAATTAGAATAACTAAAGATAGCTTCTGTAAAGAACTCATTTTATCTTTAGGAAACCCTATTGTTTCTACTTCAGCAAATATTAGTGGAGAAGATTCTCCAAAAGAATTTTTAGAAATATCAGAGGAAATAAAAGACAATATTGATTATATCGTAAATTTGCGCCAAGATGAAATTATGGACAGTCCTTCTCAAATTTTACTTTTGAAAAAGGATGGGAGTACAAAAAAATTACGATAGAATGAATCTGAAAAAATCCCTTACTAATCCAATTTTTAGTATTATTTCTGAAATTGCAGATGAGCTAAATTACCCAACATATGTAGTTGGTGGATGGGTGCGCGATACACTTTTAAACCGTAAACAAAAAAAAACTGATATTGATTTTGTTTGCATTGGAAGCGGCATAGCACTTGCAAAAAAAGTAGCAGAAAAATTAGGCAGAAAAGCCAATTATAAAGTATTCAAAAATTTTGGCACTGCCATGATTAATTTTGAGGGAGAAACTTATGAATTTGTAGGAGCCAGAAAAGAATCTTACAGAAATGATAGCAGAAAACCTATTGTAGAAAATGGAACTTTAGAAGACGATCAAAACAGAAGAGATTTTACAATTAATGCAATGTCAATTCAGTTAAATCAAGATAATTATGGAAAACTAATTGATCCATTTAATGGTCAAAAAGATCTAGAAAATAAGATTATAAGAACTCCTCTTGATCCTGACATTACTTATTCTGACGACCCTTTAAGAATGATGCGTGCTATACGGTTTGCAACCGAACTTAACTTTACAATTGAAGAAAAATCTTTTGAGTCTTTAAAACAAAATGCCAATCGACTCAATATTGTTTCAACCGAGAGAATTACAGACGAGTTTAATAAAATAATGCTCTGCCCTAAGCCATCTATTGGTATTAATCTTCTGTTTGAAACAAGACTTTTGCAGGAATTTTTTCCTGAGCTGTGTGATTTATATGGGGTTGACATAAAAAATGGTCATGCCCACAAAGACAATTTTTACCACACCTTAGAGGTTTTAGATAATATCTCTGAAAATACGGAGGATTTATGGCTCAGATGGGCAGCCATTTTACACGATATCGCAAAACCAAAGACTAAAAAATATTACAAAAATCAAGGATGGACTTTCCATGGACATGAATTTTTTGGAGCAAAAATGGTGTCTAAAATTTTCAAAAATTTAAAATTACCACTCAATGAGAAAATGAAGTATGTGAAAAAGCTTGTTTTACTGCATTTACGACCAATTGTTCTAGCAAAAGATATTGTAACTGATTCGGCAGTAAGACGGCTACTTTTTGATGCAGGAGATGATATTGATGATTTGATGATGCTTTGTGATGCCGACATTACATCAAAAAACCCAAATAAAGTAAAAAAATATCTCGATAACTTTCAATTGGTAAGAAAAAAGTTAAAAGAAGTAGAAGAAAAAGACCATATACGAAATTGGCAACCACCAATAAATGGAGAAGATATAATGCAATTTTTTGGCATAAAAGCAGGCAAAGAAATAGGAATTATTAAAAATGCAATTAAAGAAGCTATCCTAGATGGAGAAATTAAAAATGATAAAGAAGAAGCCCTAGATTTCATGATAAAAAAGGGAGCTGAAATTAATCTTTCACCAAAAGAAAAAAAGAAATAAATTTGAAGAAAGTCCCCAAAAACAAACGCTTAATTATAATTTCTGGGGCTACTGCAATTGGAAAAACTACATTAAGCATAAAGCTTGCACAGTATTTTAATACCGAAATAATTTCAGCTGATTCCAGACAATTTTATAAAGAACTAAAAATTGGAGCTGCGCCTCCTGACAAAGAAGAATTAGCAACTATTAAACATCATTTTATTCAGCATTTATCAGTAAAAGAGGACTATAATGTTGGGCTTTTCGAAAAAAATGCAATAGCACTTATTAGTAATTTATTTAAAAAACTGGATACAATAATAATGGTTGGCGGTTCAGGATTATATATTAATGCAATTTGTAATGGATTAGATATATTTCCTGAGGTGGAAGATAAAATCAAAAAGGAAATTATTGCAGAATATGAAAAAAAAGGAATTGTATTTCTGCAAAATGAACTTAAAAAACATGACCCTATTTATTATGAAATGGTGGATATTAATAATGCCCAAAGATTAATAAGAGCATTAGCCGTTATAAGAGAAAGCAACAAACCATTTTCCTCTTTCAGAAAAGAAAAAAACACGAAAAGAGATTTTGATATCAGCCACTTCTGCTTAGAAATGGAAAGAGAAAAATTATACCAAAGAATAAACCAAAGAGTTGATATAATGATGGAAGAAGGATTGCTAAAAGAGGTTGAAAATTTAATTCCATACAAAAACAAAAATGCTTTGCAAACGGTCGGCTACAAAGAATTATTTGAACATTTTGAGGGAGTTATCAGTTTAGAAGAAGCAATAGAAAAGATAAAAAGAAACAGTAGGAGATTTGCGAAAAGACAAATAAGCTGGTTCAAAAGGGACGAAAACACTCAGCATATTAAAACCGAAAATGCTTTCAATAAAATTATCGGATAATGGTAATTGTTCCTTTTATAGGATCATTTCCTCTACCTAAATTAATAATGTAAAAATAGGTGCCATCTGGTACCGCACGCCCCTTTTTATTAGTCCCATCCCAAGGCGTATCATAACCATTGGACTCGAACATCTTTTTACCAAAACGACCGTATATTTTAATAATGGTTTCCGAATACAAGAATGACTCCTCTAATTCCCAAACATCATTTACATTATCTCCATTAGGAGAAAAAACATTTGGAATACAATCCGCTCCCATAGCAGCAATAATAATGGAAGTATCTAACTGACAACCATTTCTATCAAAAACACTTACATAATAAGTTCCAGGATTTAGATTTTCCTCTATACGATCTATGGTGTCTCCGGTAGACCATAAGAATCGGTAAGGAGGCGTTCCCAAATTAGGCGTTCCCCCATCAGGATTCACAATTATTGTTCCGTCAAAATCATCTTCACAATCAACTATTGTTAAACTTGGATAAAGTATTACTTCAAGAGCACTTATGGGAAATGATTCTGATAAATCACATACAAAAGGACCTCCCAAAGCAGAAACCGTAACCGTATGTGTTCCTTCACAAAGGCTATCAGCATGAGGAGTAGTTTGTCCATCACTCCACAAATAAGAAAAAGGCCCAATCCCCCAACTGGTATCAATTACGGTTGAAGTGTTTGGATTAACCAACTGATTGATATATAAAACATAAAAAGTGTCAGAATAAGTGCAATTTGCACTATCAGTTACCTCATAAAAATAATCTCCCTGACACAAACCTTGAATGGAATCTCCTGTCATTATTGAACTATCAAGCATTGTCCAATTAATAGTAAACGGAGGGTTAGAACCACTTACCGAAATGGATGACCAAAGAGATAAATAGTCATAAAATTCATTTGCAGAAACAGTATTTGGCATTTGGTTGAGCGTATAAATTCCAGTAGTTTCTAAACCACAATCATCAGTGATTAAAACGGTATAAGTACCAAAACCCAAACCAGAAATATCCTGAGTTGTATCGCCATTGCTCCAAAGATAAGTATAGGGTGTAAATCCTCCACTTACTGTTATATCAATCATACCATCATTATCTAAACAAGAGGGTTGTATTAAATTATAATTGTCAATATTTAATGTCGAAATAAAAGGGTCTAATACAATGCCTAAGGAGTCTTTAATCCCACAAGAATCTGTAACAATTATCCAATAATTTCCAGCTATAAGACTATTAATAGAAGTTCCTATTGCGCCAGTGCTCCATTGGTACTGATAAGGCAAAGTACCGCCAGTAACCACAACATCAATACTGCCATCATTGCCTAAACAAGATGGATTTGTTTTATTTATTAATACAACTAACGGATTGGGGCTTGCAATAAAAACGCTTGCTGAATCCTCACAACCAACATCATCACTTACTAAAATTTTATGTGTTCCTCCACCCAAAATAGTCTGATTAATTGTATCGCCATTATCCCACAAAATGGTATAATTTCCATTTGCTGTAACCCCTCCTGAAATATTAGCTGTAATGGCTGTTATCCCTCCATAACAAGATAAATTAGCTGTATAATTAGTAAAGGAAATAATTAGAGAATCTGTGCTTTGCAATTCAACAGAATCTCTCATTATGCAGCCCAAAGAATCTGTTACTTCAAGTAGATACATTCCAACTGCTAAACCAAAAATACTATCTGTTGTATTTGTATTATCCCAAAGAATGGAATAAGGAGCAATACCCCCAGTAATATCTACTTTAATAGATCCGTTGGCATGATTAAGGCATGTTGGATTCTTGTTAGAAAAACTTAAATTTATTATAGGATTTTCAGTAACAGTATAAGATGTAGCTGGGTATAAGCAGCCCTGCGAATCATTGATAAGTACAGGATATGTGCCAGCAGAAAGTGCCATTGGATTTACACCTAGACCCCAATCTTGCGTTATTGTTCCCGTACCACCACTTATTTGCAAATGTATTTGCCCAGTAGTATCTCCATTACATATTACATCAATGATTGAATCATTTACCGTAATTTCTTCTGGTGTAATTACATCTATTCCATTGGTTGAATCTAGGCAGCCATTAGCATCCGTAACAAAAAGCCGATTGAACCCAGCTGCTACATAAATAGAATCCAAATTAGTGCCATTTGTCCACCAATAAGTATAGGGGCCAACTCCTCCTGAGATAGAGTCTAAATAAATCCAAGTGCTATCGTAAGAACAAATAGGATAGGTATTTGTATAAATTGAAGCGATAATAGAATCTGGTTGTGGAATAAATATAGTGGTGTCATTTGTGCAACCAAAACTATCAACAACAGAAATTAAAAGAGAATCTAAACTTGCAAAAATGCTACTAAAAGTAATAGTATCAGGTGTTGCTGAAGTTGGAGAAAAACCTATTGATGTAAAACTATTACTTTGCCCTATTGTATCCTTAAAAGCAATGGTATCGTTATTTTGAATCAGATAATAAGAATAACCTACTCCATTTGTGTATTTACTACCTCCTTTTACTAATATTTTTACTATAGTTGAATCTCCATTACAATTGATACTATCAAAAGTAATCTCATGGAACTCAATCTGTTGTGGATTATTAAAATTAGTTATAATGGAATCCTTACAGCCAATGGAATCGATAACAATTACTTTATACGAAATTCCTGCTGAAAGATTTGATTGCAATGTATCATCTAGCCCAGTTGAAAATAATACATTATCTTTATACCATTCATAACTATAAGGAGGCATACCTGAAGTTCCTGTTCTAATTAATTCACCTGTTGAATCTCCATAGCAATTAATATTTGTTTGTCCGCCTCCAATACTTAAAGGGCAGCCCAAAAACCTTGAAGCCGAATCGCAAAAAGCACCATTATGATCATAAACTTTTACAGAAAAAGGGCCACATACATTTGAAATTAAGGAATCATTAGTAGAAACCAGCACATTAGAAGCGTTAAACCATTGGTAAGTAAAAGGATTTCCTGTTACAATAATTACCGCTTTCATTGTGTCGCTAGCTACATGCGGCTGACATACATAATAATAAGTACCAATATTATTAAGAACAATAAAGCTATCTACTCCTAAAGGAAGATTAAATCCACCATTGGATATTGTTACATTTGCTAACCATGTTGTTTGACTTACCTCAACAGCATTATGTGTTGCAGTTAATTGAAAATTTATGGTATCACCAACATTAGCATAAAGTGTATCAATAGTAAATGAATTTCCTTGATTATTAATAGTAGGCAAACTATATATAGGCACTATTAAACCTAGAGAATCATAACAACTAATTCTGGAAATATGAAATGTATCTCGTACACATTGAGATTTTAAAGTAAAGCTAAGGCAAATTAAAAGTAGTAAGCAAACATTTTTTTTCATCTGAATTTTTAAAATAAAACTTTGCAAATATATATTTTTTTTAAGCAACAAAATAATAGTTTCTAGATTGTATCAAAATCATAAGTTTCCCCATCAGCAGCTAAAGATGTATTTACAAAAACCAATCTTGTTTCTTCTAACAAATCTTCTAAATTATTATATCGTTTGGAAAAATGTCCAATCAACAATTGTTTTACTTCTGCTTTTTTTGCTATTGTAGCCGCATCAACTGTAGTAGAATGTCCTGTTTGTAAGGCCTTCTCCTGCAAATCCTTCATAAAAGTTGCCTCATGATACAAAAGAGTTACACCCTTTATCTTATTAATATTTTCCTCCACAAAAGTAGTATCAGAACAAAAAGCATAAGAATGTGGAGAATCAGAAATGGTTGTCAATTCTTCATTTCTTATTATTTCTCCATCAACTGTATTAAAATCGTTTCCCTGTTTTATATCTAAAATTGCAGAAACAGGAATGTTGTACTGTTTAATTTTCTCTTTAATAATATTCTTTGTTTTTTTCTTTTCCTTAAACAAAAAACCACTTGAAGAAATACTATGCTTTAAAACTAAACTACTTATAATAATACTATCGTCCTCAAATAACACTTTCTCCTTATCCGTAGGAATTGGATGAAAAAATAAAGGAAATTTCAGTTCAGTATTTGACGCCAAAAATTGCAAATCAATAATATCTTTCAACTTAGGATGTGCATATAAATTTAACTCCCTTGTTCTACCCAAAAGATGCATAGTATTTATAAGTCCTATCAACCCAAAATAATGATCGCCATGCAAATGTGAGATGAAAATATGATTTATTCGTTGGGCTTTTATTTTATTTTTTAGCAACTGAATTTGTGTACCCTCCCCACAATCAATTAAAAAAAACCGCTCATCTGCATTTAGTAGCTGAGCGGTTGGATTTTTTTCAATTGTAGGAACTGCAGAATTGCATCCTAGAATTGTTAGTTTAAACGACATTATTTTTCGGCAACTACCATTGGTTTCGAAATTCTTTCTTCTCCATTATTTATAACAGACATATAGATTCCAGCAGATAAATTATTGTTAAACTCATAGGTGTTTACTCCTCTATTTGCAGCAATTTCTTCAGAAAAAACGATTCTTCCAAACATATCTATTACAGAAAATTCTACATTAGTAGATTTTGGGGAATTAAATAATATATTAGTTTTCTCAGCAAAAGGATTTGGGAAATTTTGAAAAAGTGTAAAATCTTCTTGGTGGAATGTTTGAATGCCAGTTGCAGGATCAATCACAATTTTATAACCATCAATACTTTCATAGCTTCCTGTTGCAGAATAAATATCAGTATTTACCGGAATGCCTGATAAAGTTCCGTGAGTAAATACATTTATAAGAATTTCAATAGGATAAATTCCTATAGGGTCGTTAGTAGTTCCCAACACATTAGCACACCCTACCGCATCACCAGGAAAACTACAAGATGGTCCTGTATTACAATCCATTGATATACCGGCAGGAAGACCATTTACTTGCACTAAAATCATGCTATCAACAGGCCAATGCCCAATATATTCAGAAACAGGAAAGCCAAAAATAACAGTATCAATTTGTGTTTGGGAACTATCGCCATTAGCTGCTTCAATTAAAGTAGCGGGAGTTTTAATATCTATAACTGTATAGTAAGCTGCTCCTTGGGTTACATGTGGGAGATTTTGAATAGTGTCTGGCCAAGTTCCAGAAGTAGAATCTTGATACAATGAATTAGGCGTGCATTGTGCAAAGCTAAAAACATAGCTAAATGTTAGTGTTAAAATAAGTACAAGTTTTTTCATAATTTTTTGTTTTATGGTTAATATTTAAAGTTCTAATTGTCTTTCTATTTCCTCCATTTCTATAAAATCCTGTGCTTCTTGCAGAGTTGGTACAATGTTTAATTTTTCATCAAAAGAAAACTTACTTATCACTACAAAAGTACCTCTATTCTTAGACACTGAGTTTGCGAATTTAATCAAATTATTTTTAATAACTTCTAATACTTCTACATTAACATTTTGAAAATCAGCAATAAAATTATTTACTTCCTCAGAAATTCTGATATTTTCAAATGAATTGTTTTCGCTTAATGTAAAAACTACTGTATGTCCGTTTATGATTTTACTCTCCATTTTTCTTAACTTTTCCAGCAAGCAAATAAAGCACTGCCATCCTGATTGCTACTCCATTTTCCACCTGATTTAAAATTATAGCCTGTCCTGAATCAGCTACATCTGAAGTTAGTTCCACTCCTCTATTAATAGGTCCAGGATGCATGATAGTAATCTCTTTATTCAAACCACTTAATATTTCTTTATTTATCCCAAAAACCATTGCGTACTCCCTCAAGGAAGGGAAATATTTGACATCTTGTCGTTCCAATTGAATTCTTAAAACATTAGCAATATCACACCAATTCAGGGCATCTTTTAAGTTATTAATATGCTTTACTCCCAATGTACTTATATATTTTGGCATTAGGGTAGAAGGGCCACAAACAGAAACCTCTGCACCCAACTTTTGCAAACAATAAATATTGGAGAGTGCTACCCTTGAATGCAGGATATCTCCAATAATAACAACTTTCTTACCTTTTACCTCTCCATACTTTTCTCTTATAGAATAAGCATCTAAAAGGGCTTGTGTAGGGTGCTCATGCGTACCATCTCCAGCATTTACAATCTTTGCATCAATATTTCTTGACAGAAAAACAGAAGCCCCTGGATTTGGATGCCTAACAACAACCATATCTACCTTCATGGCAATAATATTATTTACCGTATCGATTAAGGTTTCTCCTTTTTTAACAGAAGAAGCAGCAGAAGAAAAATTAACTACATCTGCCGAAAGGCGTTTTTCCGCAAGTTCGAATGAGAGTTTTGTTCTGGTAGAATTCTCAAAAAACAAATTAGCAACAGTAATATCTCTTAATGAGGGGACTTTCTTTATTGGTTGATTAATAATTTTTTTAAAATTATCTGCCATTTTGAAAATCAAAGAAATATCTTCAGCCGTTAAATATTTAATTCCTAATAAATGTTCTACCGATAATTCGTTCATTTTTCTGAATTTATCAATATTACTTGGTCTTTTCCATTTGTTTCTTTCCATTCCACAATTATTTTTTCAGTAGAAATTGCATCTACTTTTTTTCCTACATAATTTGGCTGAATAGGTAAATGCCTACTAAACCTTCTATCAACAAGTACCAAAAGCTCCACTGATTTTGGTCTTCCAAAAGCAAGTAAGGCATCCATTGCAGCTCTAACTGACCTGCCGGTATAGAGTACATCATCAATCAAAACTACATTTTTTCCTTCAATGGAAAAATTAATATCTATTGCTTGTGGCTCAAGAGGATCATCTCTTCTTCTAAAATCATCTCTGTAAAAAGTAATATCTAAATCCCCTACTTTTATATCTTTATTTGAAACAATTGAAGATAGTTTGGTGTAGATTCTATTACAAAAATGAATCCCTCTTGGCTGAATACCAATTAAAACTGCATTCTCAAAATTAGCGTGATTCTCGATAAGCTGATAAGATAATCGTTCAATAATTATATTGAATTTTTCTTTATTGATTATTACTTTTTCTGCTTTCATTTACATGGCAAATATAGGATTAAAAAAAAAGCCCCAAAAAAATGGGGCTTTAAATTATTTATTATCACTATCTTTTTCTTTCGCCTTTTTATCAATATCATCTTTTAAACTCGATAGCACCTGCAAATCTCCAAGAGTAGATTTTTGTTGTGTCTGTTGAATTTTCTCTACTACCTTTTTTGTTGTTTTAGCAGAAGATTTTTTTGCTTTTTCCTCCGCTTGTTTAAAGGTTGCTGTGTGAGAAACTAAAATTTTCTTATTTTCTTTAGAAAACTCTAATACTTTAAAGTCAAGTTCTTCCCCTACTCCAGCGCTAGCTCCATTTTCTTTTTCTAAGTGATTTTTTGGTGCAAATGCTTCCACATTATGCTCTAGAGCAACAAGAGCTCCTTTATCAAACATTTCAGTAATTTTTCCTTTATAGTCATTCCCTTCAATAAAAAGAGTTTCATAGGTATCCCAAGGATTATCATGCAATTGCTTGTGTCCTAAACTAATTCTTCTGTTTTCAATGTCTATTTCCAACACCACAACATCTAGCATTTCACCAATAGAGGTAAACTCAGCAGGATGCTTTATCTTTTTAGTCCAAGACAAGTCAGAAATATGTACCAAACCATCAATTCCTTCCGATAATTCTACAAAAATCCCAAAGTTTGTAAAGTTTATAACCTTCACATTATGCTTGGATCCTACTGGGAACTTCTTAGTGATTACTGACCATGGGTCTTCTTGCATTTGTTTAATACCTAAGGACATTTTTCTTTCCTCTTTATCTAGAGTAAGAATTTGAGCTTCAACCTCATCACCAACTCTAAAAAAGTCATTAGCACTTCTAAGATGAGTGGACCATGACATTTCTGAAACATGCAAAAGAGCTTCAATTCCTGGTTGCATTTCTACAAACACACCATAATCTACTACTACTACTACTTTTCCCTTAACCTTATCGCCAACTGCTATATCCTTTTTTAATGAATCCCAAGGATGCTCACTTAGTTGTTTTAATCCTAATTGAATTCGTTTTTTACCCTCATCAAAATCAAGAATAACAACATTGATTTTTTCGTCAAGAGTTACAATTTCATCAGGATGTGCAATTCTACCCCAAGATAAATCCGTTATATGAATTAGTCCATCAATACCACCCAAATCAACAAATACCCCATAAGAAGTGGTGTTTTTCACAACCCCTTCTAACACCTGTCCTTTTTCCAGCTTTGACATGATTTCCTTCTTCTGATCTTCAATATCTGCTTCAATAAGTACTTTATGAGAAACTACTACATTTCTAAATGCCTCATTTACTTTTAACACCTTGAATTCCATTTTCTTCCCTACATACTCATCATAATCTCTAATTGGTTTCACATCAATTTGTGAGCCAGGTAAAAAGGCCTCAATACCAAATACTTCAACAATCATTCCCCCTTTAGTACGGCTTTTAATTGTACCTTCCACAATTTCACCAGTATCTTCTGCAGTATTTACTTTCTCCCAAGCCCTGAGTACTCTTGCTCTTCTATGAGAGAGTATTAATTGTCCATTCTTATCTTCTTGCTTCTCTACTAAAACCTCAACAATATCTCCAGCTTTTAGTTCAGAATTGTATCTAAATTCCGAGCGACCAATTACACCATCCGATTTGAAGTTTATATCTACAATTACCTCTCTATCGGTAACTCTTACCACTGTTCCGTCTAAAACTTTCTTATCCTCAACCGAACTCAAAGTAAGGAGGTATTCTTTCTCTAAATCTCCCCATTGCTGCTCATTATAATCAGATGAATCTAATTTATCCCAATCAAATTCTTCTTCTACTTCTTTTTTTTCTGATTTACTCTGTTTTTTAACTTCCTTTTCCTCAATCACTTCATCCACTTTATCTTCCTCTACTTCTTGAATAGCAGCTTCTTCACTAACAACCTCTTGAACTTCATCATTTTTTTCTTCTAAAGCATCAGGGGAATCCTCTTCTTTATTTTTTTCTTTTGATGTTTCTTCCGATTCTTGTATTTCTTCTTTTGAATCTTGAATTACAGGAGTAGATTCTTCCTGTTTTTCTTGGTTTTCAACTACTTTCTCAGTAGCTTTTTTTACTTCTGACATAATTTGTCTTTTGTTTTGTATCTCGAAAATTGATAAGGATTTCATGCATTCAATTTACGAGAGGTATTATTTTTTATTAACTTCTCCCCTTTTTATCCTTAATTCTCTCACATTAAAAAGGCGTGCAAAGATACGATTTACTTCTGTAAAACAAAAAAATCAATGAAGATTTTTTTTACTACTAAATCTGTTCTATTTTTTTGGCAACACTTTCCATTAGCCATCTAGGAGTAGAAGTAGCTCCACATATTCCAACTTGTGAAATCTCAGTAAACCATTCTGTCTTTATCTCATCTTTAGTCGAAATAAAATACGATTTTGAATTTTCTTTAAGACAAGATTGAAATAACATCTTACCATTTGAGCTCTTTTTTCCACTTACAAATATAATTATATCATTTTCCTTTGCAAACTCTTTTAGCTGTGGTTCTCTTCCAGAAACCTGTCTGCAAAGAGTATCATTCACAATAAATTTCACGGAATCGGTATTATTTGCGATTTTCTTTCTTTTTATAATTTCTTGCTGCAAATCACTAAAAGCTTTAGGACTTTTTGTAGTTTGAGAATACATATAGATAGGAGCTGTAAAATCCACTTTCTCTAAATCATCTTCTCCAGAAATAACAATTGCATTTCCACCTGTCTGTCCTAAAAGCCCTTGCACCTCTGCATGCCCTTCTTTTCCGAAAATAATTACTTGTCCATCTAATTTTCTTATCTCTTCATAGCCCTCTTTTATTGTATGTTGTAACTTAAGCACTACAGGGCAAGAAGCGTCCAAAAGTTGAATATTATTTTTAATAGCTGTATGGTAAGTTTCTGGAGGTTCACCATGTGCACGAATAAGTACTTTACAATTTTTTAGCTCCCTTAATTGCTGCTGATTAATAATCTTCAAGCCCTTTGAGCTTAACCTATCTACCTCCATATTGTTATGCACAATATCGCCCAAACAATATAGTTCCCCTGATTTGGAAAGCTCCTCTTCTGCCATTTCAATGGCATAAACTACGCCAAAACAAAATCCAGAATACTTATCAATCGTTACTTTCAATTTTCTTTTTTATAAGTTCAAAAATAAGATTATTTTGCTGTTTCTCTGTTAAATCAGAATTATCTATCACAATAGCATCTTGTGCAACCTTTAAAGGATTAATCTCACGGTTGCTATCAGTTTCATCTCTTTCTAGTAAGTTTTCAAAAACCTGTTGAAGACTTACACCGGTTTTCCTGATTTCACTAAATCTTCTTTGAGCTCTAATTTCGGCATTTGCAGTAATAAAAAATTTTAATTCAGCATTTGGAAAAACTTTGGTTCCAATATCTCTGCCATCCATTACTACTCCTTTTTTCTTTCCGATTTCTCTTTGTAAAACTACTAATTTTTCTCTTACCTCTTTTATCTGACTTACAATACTTACAAAGGAAGACACTTCATGCTTTCGGATTTCTGACTCAACATTTTTCCTATTTAATATGGTTTCTGATTTTCCACTTTTTACATTAAATTCAAAAGAAACATTTATTTTAGGCAAATGAAGTATTAGTTCTTTTATATCGACTTCTCCATTATTTATAATTTTGTTTTCTATACAGTAAAGCGTAATTACCCGATACATTGCTCCAGTATCAATATACCGCATTCCAAATTTTTTGGCAATTGCTTTTGCAATAGTGCTTTTTCCACAGGAGGAATGTCCATCAATAGCAATGTTTATTCTTATATCCATTTATAATCCCAAAGAAGAAAGATTGGTAGTAAAACTAAAAATATTAGAAGCTCCAGCCAAATGGTAAGTAGCTCTAGAATAATTCAAATGAAATTTTGAAATTTTGAAACCCAATCCCCAAGAAAAGCCAACCATTACAGGGCGAGTAGGAAGTTGCATATCTTGCCTTCTTTGAAAGTTAAATCCCCCTCTAATAAACAAACTTTTTTTGAAAGGGTTTAACTCTCCTCCAATAATAAAATGTCTTAAAACTTTTTTACCAAAAGACTCTTCATTTTCTACTTTTTCTCCTGAAATAGGATCAGTAATAGTTGGCTCCAAATAGTTATTACTAATATCAAATTTATTAAGATGATGAGCGACTATAGAAAAACGAAATGGTAAATGAGCCAACCCCTTAGAAACACCCATTTGTAACTGAAAAGGCAATTTCTCATTTGTATTTGTAAAGGATTTTAATTGTCTTCCAAAATCTTTCGCCAAAACAGAAACGCATAAATCCTTTTTATTGTTACAATAAGTTAAGCCAAAATTACTTGCAAGCGCAAAAGAAGAATATTGCTCTAATTTTGAATTGATAAAATTAATACTCATCCCAACAGTAAAATTTTCATTTAAGAGTTTACTTATTCCAGCCGTAAGTACTTGCTCGTTTGCAGTAAATTCTCCTAACTCCAATCCAACTTCATCTGTTTTGGTAAAGCTACCATAATTCAATGCTTTTGCACCAAAAAACAGCATTCCTATTTTTTTACTATTTGTAGCATAATTAACTGAAACAGCATTAATATCTGAGAAATAATCAACAAAAGAAAAAGAAATTTGTCTATTCATTTTTGCATTTAATAAAGCGGGATTACTTGCCGCTAAATTAACATCATTATCAAAAATTGCTATTAAATCCCCTCCCATTGCAGTACTTCTAGCAGAAGTAGAAAAATCTAAAATAGCAAAGGTGTTTTCTCCTCCAATTTGGGGAAAAATCTTAGTGGTAAAAAATAGGAAAAATAAAAAACAGAATGTGCGTTTCACTCTTAAATTACTTATGATTTTTATTGCTTTTTAAACGGCTTTCCGCTCGGTTTATTATACACAAACACATCATCCCCATCAATAGGTATAAAATAATCGGCTTCTGCTTTTACAATAGGTGCGGTAGTTTTTTCTACTGCCGCCACCTCTACCCTAACTCCCTCTCCCTTTAGGTGACGAATAAGCTCAATATAATCCGAATCGCCAGAAAGAATAATGATAGTATCTACTTTTTGAGCCAATTGAGTAGCTTTAATAGTAAGTGGAATATCAGCAGATTTATGGCAGGGCACCACTGACCCATGATAATGCTCGTGCAATCTATCGGCTAGTTTAGAAGAAATACTTTTTCCCTCACGGAAATAAATTAAGCGATTAAGCCCTCTGTTATCTAATAGTTTTGGAATAAGGATATCAAAATTAATCATGGCCATTTTATCATTCATAAGAGAATGTAAGCTCATTTCAATATTGTTGCCATCAATTAAAATGGCAACCGATTGGTTTATTTTTACTGTTTCTGGATTTGTCATTTTTTGTTTTTTTATTTAACTACATATCAAAATGGAAATTAATAGTTGAAGTATATTGAATTGGTGGGGGTGTGAGAAAAACGTCTTCCCAATCTATAAAAGAGCAAGACACTATTCCTTCATATATTCCATTTTGAATATCCTTTGTAGTAAGTATTATAGAGGGGTTATAAATATATTCGTTCAAACTAAATCCAAATGATGCGGTACCTGTAGGGCTTCCAACCGTATTATAATTAACAGCTTGATTTATAGGAAAATTTAATAAGTCCATAACTCCAAATTGTAAATTAAACCAAATGTCATTCGGATCATTAGTAGGTTTAAAATTAAGTAATAAATCTTGTGTGCCATTCTGATTATATCTAATCTCGAAATCTGTCAAATTAGTGGGTTCTCCATCAATATTTCCACCACTTGTTGTAGTTGTGTCTAAGTATTTTCTACAATAATGATATGTGCCATCAATACTATACCATACGCCATTATCAGAATCCCAAAAATTAGTACCATTAATTGTAAGATCATACTCGGCTTCATTACAAGCAGTAATATAATTAACGCTAATTGTTGTAGGGTCTTCATCTTCTTGTTGGCAATTACTAAAAAGTAAAGGAATCGTTAATAAAATAAAAATTGATTTTTTCATAATAAAAAAAGTTTTGATTAATAATTTGCATATATATTATATATATCGGTTTTACCAAATTTTTTACCTAAGAATATTCTTTTTTACAAAGATAAAAAATTAATGTTGTAATGAATTAATGCATTTCTACATTAATAGTTTGTTATATTGATTCTCTTTTGAACCGTTCCATCATCATAAATATAAAGCAGAGGAGTATTTTTTGTTGGAATAACTTCTCTACCTAAAACATCTACAATTTTAAGGAGTTTTGGATTTGCACTATGAACTTGTTCTACCCCACTTATTATAGAAGTAATATTAAATAAATCTAAGCCTGCCTCAACCCAATGCCCACCATTTGCATCCCAATCAGCAGTTTCTAAAATTAATTGCATAGAAGTAGTTAGCATTATATATTGCGACACATCAAAAGTATTTAAATTCCACTGCCCTAAATCTGGAGAGCTTGATGTAATAGTCTGTAAAACAACAGTGTTACTTCCATTACTTAAACTTATTATTAAAGAGTCATTTGGAGGATTACTACCAAAAGGAAAATCATTATTAAACCAAGAATAGTAGCTTAATAAATGATTGCTTCCACTTGATAAATCAAATACAGGAGAGGTAAGGATTGTATTAAAATCATCAACATCATTACTTCCTACACTTCCGCCAGCAGCCAAACCTGTTACAAAAGCATTTTCATAACAATCATTTGCCAAATCATCTTCAGGATTAAAATCAACACCTTGACGAGAAGTTCCTTCTGGATTTCCCCTTTCCCAAATACCATCAGAGCTTTGCGTAACACCACCACTTACACTCCATCCAAAATCAAAAGTAAAATCATCATAATAACCCTCAGGCAGAACAATAGTTAAATTACTAGAAGATATAGTAATTGTTTCATTTGAGCAAACTGTATTATATCCCCATTGTCCAGCAATTACCTCATAGTTTCCATCATACATATTTGCAATATTAAAATTTCCATTTAAATCAGCAGTTACAGTAAAAATAAAGTCATTATTGTAAATCAAAACCTGAGCATTTGCAATACCATTTCCATTAATATCGGTAACCATTCCAACCCCTGTAAAAGATTGCAAAGGAATAAGCTGAGCATTCACAGTAGTTACAATTCCATTAGATAAAACAGAAGAAATTGTATCGCTTAAATAACCAGCTTTTGAAAAACGAATATCGTAAGTTCCTGAATTTGCAACTCCAGAAAGATAATCCCCAGATATATTTGAGGTGGCGCTAACAGTTGCTGTAAGTATTTCAATATCTGCACTTGCAATAGCATTAGTTGTATTTACATCTGTAACATTTCCTTCTAAATAACACGCTTGTTGAAATTGTCTTTCGTAAATTAATAATTTCCCGGACTGATTTGTACTACTATTAATATCAGATGAGATAATATTACCAGAAGGCAAGAAAGGATAAGTCCCCCAGCAACCATCAAAACCATTTCCACTTCCAGAATAAGAATCATAATAAGCAACTTGAATCATATTATTAGGATAGGTAATATCATGCACAGTAGTACCATCTCTATAATAAGATGTAATTAAAAAATTTCCATCTACATGAGTGTTATGAGGAATGGAATTGGAGCCAGGATTAGATTGAATTCTATCTACCTCCTGAATATTGTTTAAATTAGAAATATCATAAGCAGCAAGGTAAGCATCCGATTGTTCATCAGTGGTAAAAACGAAATTTCCATCATCAGAAACCCAAGCGTTATGAGTAAAATTATTTGGTGTAGCATGTTGCCCAATTGTTTGAGGATTAGCTTTATTACTTACATCTACAATATACACTTCACCCTCATATATACAACCAGCATACATGGTGTCTCCTCTTGTCATTCCATCATGAATATAAAAATCATTCCACTCTCCTAAGTATACAGGATTTGTAGGATTAGCATTTACATCTAAAAAAATAGCACCATCAGGTGGAGAAGGAAATCCATTTGGATTTGATGCTCCAAAAATATAAGCAACTCCATTTTCATCAATATATATATTATGTGCAGCTTCCCAATGCAAAGTATCATTTCCATTTGCACTGAAAAAATCTTTCACATGCCAAAAAGTTGATCCAGTCATATCGGTTAAATCTACAATTAAAAGTCCTGCATCAGCCTCAGTTGTAATATAAGCATAATTACCCCAAGTTTTAATATCCCTCCAAGTAGAGTTGATATCAAGGATAAAAAACATTTCAGTAGGATTTGTAGCCAGAGTAACATCAACAACCGAAAAACGATCATTAAGACCTACCAAAGCATATTCATTGCCATTTCCATCTACCCAACCCCAAATATCACTTCCTTCAGTTGTAGGCCACTCATAAGTTCCCATCAATGCCAAATTCATGCTATTCTGAGCAAATATTGTAAATGGCATAATTAAAAATAAGCTGATTATTGTTTTTTTTATCATAGTATTTTGTTTTTAAGTTTGTGCAAATTTAAATTAAAAGAAGTTCAATTAACAAAGATTGAAAAGTAATAGCCAAACATCTTAGCTGTTCAAAGGATTTTTATAAATCCAAAGTAATTTGATTATTAGAATCACCTTGCTCTGAATCAGATGACTTTTTATTTATAACTTCTTTAATTTCTGTATTTTCATCCTCTATCTCTTTCTCTATTTCTTCTTGTTGATAAGCAAGAGGTTCAATTAAGTTTATTTCTTTTACTTTCTTGTTTGTTAATTTATTTCCACTAGCTTTTATCCCCTTAACAGTTATAAAATCCTCAATATTTATGGTTTCTGTTTTTCTTTCTTTTCCTTTTTCCTTTACAAAAACTATTTCTGCTTGCGGACGCCAATCAGTAGATACAATTTCAAGTATTGAATTTTTATGCTCTGTAACAAAATTGATTCTTTTAGTTTTTAATTCTACTTGAAATCTTTTTACAAAGTAACACTCTTTTTTTCCATCAAAATAAATAGCAGAAATAGGTTTTTTAGGATTAAACTTTTCTATTACAATCATATCTTCATCAAAATGAGTGGAGAGCTCAAAACCTTTCAGCTCCAATTCGCCTTGCTGATTTATTGTAAGTATTTTATCTTCTGCTTCAAAATCACCTAAAAACTCTCCTCTTTCATCTACATTTAATCTTTGTACAGCATCATCAAACCAAATTTTTCTGGCAGCAAGTGTAGAGATGCCTTCCGATTTTAATTCCACCTTCTTTACTGCATTTTTTGTAACTATATTTCCATTTGCACTTCTTCCTTTAATTGCCAATTCCGAAAAATCAACATCAATTTTTAGCTTTTTTAATCTTTCTAATGCACGCAAATGAATAGTAACTTGCTCTGCTTGACCATTTGGATTTGCAGTAAAATAAAGTACCTTACTTCCTTTTTCCGATTTTGTAAGAGAATAATCCTTATTTCTTGTAACTCCTTTTACAGCAAATCGCTTTATCATGGTATTTCCTGATTTTCCATCTTTGTAAATCATATTATAGATGGTTCGCTCATCTCCCTTTTTATAAACTGCACAATGTATTATGTTTTTTCCAACAAATGTTTTATCATCTACTTTAACTACAATCATTGTTCCATCTGTTTTGAAAACAATAATATCATCAATATCAGAGCAATCACATACATATTCATCTTTTCGGAGAGCTGTTCCAATAAAGCCCTCTTTTTTATTTACATAAAGCTTTTTACTAGCAACTACTACTTTCTTTGCTTCAATATTTTCAAAAGTTCTTATTTCTGTTTTTCTCTTAAAATCTTTCCCGTAATCCTTTTTTAACTTTTTGAAGTAATCAATAGCATAATTGGTAAGGTTTTTCAGATTGTATTTTACTTTTTTTATCTTTTCTTCTAGTTTTAACAAATCATTTTTCGCCTTGTTTAAATCAAATTTGGTGATTCGCTTAATCTTTATTTCAGTGAGCCGACTTACATCTTCATCTGTTACCTCTTTAAAAAGGTTTTTTGTATGCGGTTTTAACCCCATATGAATAGTGCTAATTACTTCTTCCCAACTTTCTAACTCTTCAATTTGATGATAGATTCTATTCTCAATAAAAATTCTTTCTAAAGATAAAAAATGCCATTTTTCTTGCAATTCACTTAATACTACTTCCAGCTCTTGTTTTAGTAGTTTAAGCGTTCTATTTGTTGAAATTTGCAAAATTTCTGATACGCCCAAAAACTTAGGAGTATCATCTTCAATTATACATGCAAGGGGGGAGATAGAAAGTTCGCAATCGGTAAAACTATAAAGAGCATCTATGGTTTTATCGGGCGATACTTTTGCAGGAAGCGTAATAGCTATTTCTACATTCTCTGCAGTATTATCTTCTATTTTTTTTATTTTAATTTTACCTTTATCATTTGCACGAATAATAGAAGCAATCAAAGATGTTGTTGTTGTAGAAAAAGGAATTTCTGAAATAATAAGAGTACTTTTATTTTCTTGATTTATCTTTGCTCTTACCCTTATCCTCCCTCCTCTTTTGCCATCATTATAATTGGTAAAATCAGCCGTTCCGCCACTAAAAAAGTCGGGGAATATTCTGGGCTTAACCCCTTTTAAAACTTTTATAGAAGCATCAAGAAGTTCATTAAAATTATGTGGCATTATTTTGGTAGAAAGTCCAACTGCAATACCCTCTACTCCATGAGCTAAAAGCAATGGGAATTTTACTGGTAAAGTTACTGGCTCTTTACTTCTACCGTCATAAGAGGAATTCCACTCTGTAATTTTTGAGTTATAAAGTACTTCTAAAGCGAATTTACTAAGGCGAACTTCAATATATCTTGGAGCTGCTGCCTTATCACCTGTAAATGTATTTCCCCAATTACCTTGCATATCGAGTAATAGATTCTTTTGTCCTATTTGCACAAGCGCATCTCCAATAGAAGCATCTCCATGAGGGTGAAATTTCATGGTGTGCCCAATTACATTGGCAACTTTGTGATACCTGCCATCATCCAATTCTTTTAAGGAATGAAGTATTCTTCTTTGTACTGGCTTTAACCCATCTTCAATATAAGGCACGGATCTCTCTAAAATAACATAAGAGGCATAATCTAAAAACCATTTCTTATACATACCAGAAACATGAATTACATCTTTTAGATTTTCCCCGTTATTTTGATTTTCCTGCTTATCCATTCAAATTATTGTTTTCAACAATATTATCTAATATTACTGATATTTTTTCTTTTTGTTTTTTTGTTAAAAATGATAATTGAAACCTTTTTGCAAGAGATTTTCTTTCTGAGAGTTTTATTTTTATCATTAAAGTTGTATTAAATGTAAAAGGCCTATTATAGAAGGCATATCTTACAATTGTTCTTTTTGGCATTTCAATAATATTATTCTTTTTGGAGAAAAACCCAGAAATAGTTCTTTTTGACTTTATTTCAACTATATAATTATCTATTATAAATGTATAAAAATAAACACCTGTAAAAATAAAGTACAAAAGAAAAGCAAGCCCAAATACACTTATTAGCGAATAAGGAAAAGAAGTAAATGTTGTTGTTAAAATACTTGAAGGAAATGTTTTAATAAAAAACAAAGGAAGAGCTAATGTAATCATGCCAACAAAAAATATAACAGCAGTTATCAAATAAGCACTCTTTAAATTTGAATATTTATAATTGTTATTTCTCATCTTTTACAATATCTTTTTCTACTTTTAGGTTTTCAATAATAAACTGCTGTCTTTCAGGGGTGTTTTTACCCATATAGAAGCTTAAAATCTCTGTAATTCCAGCTTCTTTCCCAATTATCACTGGTTCAAGTCGCATATTTTTCCCAATAAAATGTTTGAACTCTGATGGAGAAATTTCTCCCAATCCTTTAAATCTAGTGATTTCAGCATTTTTACCAACCTTTTCTATTGCTTCTGTTTTTTCTTGTTCGTTATAGCAATAAAAGGTTTCTTTTTTGTTTCTAACTCTAAAAAGTGGCGTTTCCAAAATATGCACATGCCCTTCTTTTACTAGTTCTGGGAAAAATTTTAAAAAGAAAGTGATAAGTAAAAGGCGAATATGCATACCATCAACATCCGCATCAGTGGCTAATACAATTTTATTATAACGCAAACCTTCAATCCCTTCCTCAATATTAAGGGCCGCTTGCAAAAGGTTAAACTCCTCATTTTCATAAACTACTTTTTTATTCAACCCAAAGGAATTAAGAGGTTTCCCTCTCAAACTAAAAACCGCTTGTGTAGCTACATCACGCGTTTTGGTAATTGAACCAGAAGCAGAATCTCCCTCTGTAATAAAAATGGTTGTATCGGCACGATTCTCTTTTTTCAAATCGTTATAATGCACTCTACAATCTCTTAGTTTTTTATTGTGCAGATTGGCTTTTTTTGCTCTTTCTCTAGCTAATTTTTTCACTCCCGCCATTGCCTTTCTTTCGTGTTCTGCTTGTTGAATTTTCTTTTGTAAAGCAATTGCTGTTTCTGGATGTTTATGCAAATAATTATCCAAATGTGTTTTGATAAAATCATTTACAAAGGAACGAATAGTTATACCAGAGGGTTCCATTTCATTTGAACCCAATTTCGTTTTGGTTTGCGACTCAAAAACCGGCTCAATTATCTTTATACTAATAGCTGCATAAACTGATTGCCGAATATCCACCGCATCATAATTTTTACCATAAAACTCACGGATAGTTTTTGCTATTGCCTCCCTAAAAGAACTTTGATGTGTTCCTCCCTGAACGGTATGTTGTCCGTTTACAAAAGAATAATACTGCTCAGAATATTGGTTTTTACAATGGGTAATTGCTATTTCAATATCATCTGCTTTTAAGTGGATAATAGGATACAATATTTCTGAATCAATATCTCTTTCTAATAAATCGTAAAGCCCTTTTTCAGAAATGAATTTTTGTCCGTTATACAAAATAGTAAGCCCAGGATTTAGAAAGCAATAATTCCAAAGCATCTTCTCCACATACTCATTGATAAATCGGTATTTCCCAAACAACTCTTGATCAGGAATAAAGGTAACTTTTGTGCCTTTTCTAGATGAATTTTCTTGAATTGCATTGTCATTATCAACAATTCCCTGACTGAATTCTACTAATTTACTCTTGCCTTCCCTTACGGATTTTATTTTAAAATAGGATGAAAGCGCGTTTACCGCTTTTGTTCCAACCCCATTTAATCCTACTGATTTTTTAAAAACTTTGGAATCGTATTTTGCACCAGTATTTATTTTTGAAACGCAATCAATTACTTTACCTAAGGGAATTCCTCTCCCAAAATCTCGTACTGAAACCCTATTATTTTTTATGGAAACCTCAATGGTTTTTCCATGCCCCATTACATATTCGTCAATACAGTTGTCAATCACTTCTTTCAAAAGAACATACACGCCATCATCAGGAGATGAGCCATTCCCAATCTTACCAATATACATTCCAGGTCTTAGTCGGATATGATCTTTCCAATCTAAGGAACGAATACTATCTTCTGTATAATCTTGTTTTGACATATATAAATAAAATGCGTTTATTTCGAGTTTTTACGAATGAAAGCAAAATTAAAACACAAATAAAAATATGAGGAGATAATCAGATAAGTTTTTCAACAATGTTTTCAACCAGAAAACAGAGGTTAGATTTTAGTATTTTAGATATGAGATAAAAAATAAAAAAAATTCCGCTAATAGTGTAAGCGGTCTATAATCTCAATATTAATATCTATCCTTTAAACATTAAACCTAAAATGCATTACATCACCATCTTTTACTACATACTGTTTCCCTTCAACTGAAAGCTTTCCAGCATCTTTGCAGGCCTGTTCTGACCCCAATGCTACAAAATTATTGTAGGCAATTACCTCTGCCCTTATAAATCCTTTTTCAAAATCAGAATGTATAACACCAGCAGCTTGCGGTGCTTTCATCCCTTTTATAATGGTCCAAGCTCTTACCTCTTTCACGCCTGCTGTAAAATAAGTTTGCAAATTTAGTAAGCGATAAGTCGCCTGTATTAAATGATGAACTCCAGGTTTTTCCAGTCCCATTTCACTTAAAAATAATTCTTGTTCTTCTAAATCTTCTAATTCAGCAATTTCTGCTTCAATGGAAGTGGCTATAAGTAGAATTTCTGCATCTTCTGTTTTTATTGCTTCCTTAACTTTCTCCACATATTTATTGCCATTTTTTGCAGAAGTTTCATCTACATTACAAACATAAAGCACTGGCTTAGCAGTCAATAAATATAAATCAGAAACAACCTCTTTTTCGGCATCTGTTATTTCAAGCGAACGAACAGATTCTCCTTGTTCTAAATGGGCTATGTATTTATCTAAAGCATCAACTATCTTTATGGCTTCTTTGTCACCCGATTTTGCAATTTTCTGGTATTTATCTCGCTTTTTTTCTATGGCTTCCAAATCCTTAATTTGCAATTCAAAATCGATTGTTTCTTTATCTCTTATAGGATTTACACTTCCATCTACATGTACAATATTATCATCATCAAAACACCTTAGCACATGAATAATAGCATTACATTCACGGATGTTTGCTAGGAACTTATTGCCAAGCCCCTCCCCTTTGCTTGCGCCTTTTACTAATCCTGCAATATCCACAATCTCAATAGTGGTGGCTTGTACTTTTTCTGGCTTTACCAATGCTGCTAATTTCTCTAACCTTTCATCAGGAACTGTAATTACACCAACATTTGGCTCAATAGTACAGAATGGAAAATTTGCTGATTGTGCTTTTGCTTTAGATAAGCAATTAAACAAAGTTGATTTACCAACATTTGGTAATCCTACAATTCCACATTTTAAGGCCATATTTTTTGTTTTTTTGAGTTGGCAAAGATATATTAAGAATGCAAAAAAACAGAAAATACATTAGAGTTTTCAAAAATTATTAACACAGCCCCCAAGCGTTTGATTAAAAGTCTATTTTTGCGATTATTAAACCATCCTATGACAAATATTACTGAACTAAAAGAAATCTGCCCCCAAATAAGAAGAGATATTCTACGAATGGTGCATGCCAACAACTCTGGACATCCTGGAGGGTCGCTTGGTTGTACAGAGTTTTTAACAGCCCTCTACTTTGAGATAATGAATCACAACACCAACTTTAGTATGGATGGAATTGAGGAAGATTTATTCTTCTTGTCCAACGGACACATCTCCCCTCTTTGGTATTCTGTTTTGGCTAGAAGTGGTTATTTTGATGTTTCCGAACTCTCTACATTCCGTAAATTAAATTCTCGCTTGCAGGGTCACCCCGCTACTCATGATAATTTACCAGGTATTCGCATGGCTTCAGGCTCTTTAGGGCAAGGGCTTTCGGTAGCAATTGGTGCAGCTCAAAGCAAAAAACTCAATAATGATAATGGCACAATTTTTACATTATTAGGGGATGGGGAGCTACAAGAAGGACAAAACTGGGAAGCCATAATGTATGCTTCTGCCAATAAAGTAGATAACCTAATAGCAACTATCGATTACAATAAAAAACAAATTGATGGGAGTTTAGATGATGTACTTCCTATGGGTGATATAGCTAAAAAGTTCAGGGCTTTTGACTGGGAAGTGATGGAGGAAACAAACGGGAACAATTTGGAAGCCATTATAAGTTGCTTAAATAATGCCAAAGATTTATCAGCAAAAGGAAAACCAGTCGTTATAATATTACATACCGAAATGGGAAATGGAGTAGATTATATGATGGGGACACATGCTTGGCATGGATCTGCTCCCAATGATGAGCAACTAGCTGATGCACTTTCACAAAATCCAGAAACATTAGGTGATTACTAAAAACATCAAAATATTATTAATAACAACCCTCCTATTAATGGGGAGTTTTGATGTTTCTGCTCAAAAAAACCAAGAGCCAATAAACAGAATCTTATTCATTTTTGATGCCTCTCAATCCATGCTTGGCCGTTGGCAATCTGGCAGAAAGATTGACATTGCCAGAAAACTACTTTACAATATGTTAGATAGTTTAAAAAACATGGATAATTTGGAAATTGGCCTAAGAGTATATGGTCATCAAAAAGGATACCCTCCTCAGGATTGTGATGATACCAGATTGGAAGTTGATTTTGGAAAAAGTGATGTAGTTACCGATAGAATTAAAGCAAAACTGAAAATGATTCGAGCAAGAGGCACCACTCCTATTGCAATTTCCTTAGAAAAAGGGGCTTATGACTTTCCTAAAAATGCTAATAGCAGAAATATTATCATCCTTATTACTGATGGAATTGAGGAATGCAATATGGACCCTTGTTCTGTTTCCAGACTATTACAAAGAGAAGGAATTATTTTAAAACCTTTTGTAATCGGTATTGGTTTAGATGAAACTTACAAAAAGACTTTTGATTGTGTTGGAACCTATTATGACGCTTCAAAAGAAAGGGACTTTGAGACTGTTTTAGAGGTAGTTATATCTCATGTATTAAATTCAACTACTGCACAAGTAAACCTATTAGATGCTTATGGCAAGCCAACAGAAACCAATGTAAATCTTACTTTTTATGATGATTTTAGTGGGCTAGCAAAGTACAACTTTATACACACCATGAATCACAAGGGTAATCCTGACACTATGAGTATTGACCCAATTTTAAAATATAGAGTGGTTGCTCATACTATTCCATCTGTTGAGTCGGAATTAATTTCCCTCACACCAGGAAAACATACTATTATTCCTATAAATACTCCGCAAGGCGATTTAGAAATAAAAATGCTAAGCAAGGAAAAATACTCTTTTATCATCAGAAAATCAGGAGAGCTACAAACTTTAAATGTGCAAGAAACCAATACCAAACAAAAATATTTGACAGGAAAGTATGATATTGAAGTGCTTACTCTTCCAAGATTTCTTATTAAAGATGTAGAAATTCAACAATCTAAACTTACCACCCTTAGCTTACCTACTTCAGGAATAGCAAATATTTTACTTCCTTCAAAAGGATATGGTGGAGTTTATTTATCTAAAAATGATAAATTGGAACTCATATATAATATTGATGAAAACAAGCAAAAATTACGGCTTCACCTTTTACCTGGTAACTATAAAATTATTTTCCGAGCAAAGGCAGCAAAACAATATATGTTTACTAGAGAACAGAATTTTAAAATTCGTTCAGGAAAATCTGAACTAATAAAACTATACTAAAATGGAATTAAAAGATACACGCTCAGGATTTGGAGCAGGACTTACAGCACTAGGGAGAAAAAACCCTAATGTAGTTGCACTTTGTGCTGACCTTATTGGTTCTCTAAAAATGAATGAATTTAAAAATGAAAACCCAGAACGCTTTTTTCAAGTAGGAATTGCAGAAGCAAATATGATTGGGATTGCTGCCGGTATGACTATTGGTGGGAAGATTCCTTTTACAGGAACTTTTGCTAACTTTTCTACCTCTCGTGTGTACGATCAAATCAGACAATCGGTAGCTTATTCTGAAAAGAATGTGAAAATATGCGCTTCTCATGCAGGAGTTACTTTAGGGGAAGATGGTGCAACACATCAAGTATTGGAAGATGTTGGAATGATGAAAATGCTTCCAAATATGGTAGTTATCAACCCTTGTGATTATAACCAAACAAAAGCTGCAACCATTGCCATTGCCGATTATGTTGGTCCTGTATATTTGCGTTTCGGTCGCCCAAAAGTACCTAACTTCACTCCTACTGATCAAAACTTTGAAATTGGAAAAGCAGTGCACATGCAAGAAGGAACTGATGTTACTATATTTGCTACAGGGCATTTAGTATGGGAAGCATTAGAAGCTGCTAAAACTTTAGCTGAAGAAGGAATTTCTGCTGAAGTAATAAATATCCACACCATTAAACCTTTGGATAGTAAAGCTATCTTAAGTGCTGTAAGTAAAACTAAATGTGTAGTTACAGCTGAAGAACATATGTTAAATGGCGGATTAGGAGATAGTGTTGCACAATTGTTGAGCAGAAACAACCCTACTCCTATCGAAATGGTTGGTGTTGACGATAGTTTTGGAGAAAGTGGTACGCCAATGCAATTATTGGAAAAGTACGGCTTAGATGCAAAAGCAATTATTACAGCAACTAAAAAAGCAGTAGCCAGAAAGTAAAAGATAGATTTTAGACCGCTACACTTTTAGAGAATAGATAAAAAATGTTGTTATCCTAAGCGAATGTGAAATGTTGTTTATTCGGCAAAGCCAAAGAATCTCGTTTTTGAACACTTTTACAAAACAATTAAAAACTGACTACAAATAATACAGATAAAGAACTACTAGCACTATTTAAAAATCCTGAAACAACAAAACAGGGGTTTAATCTTATTGTACGCACATTTCAGGAAAGAATTTATTGGCATGTGCGTAAAATTGTAATCGATCATGATGATACTAATGATGTGGTTCAAAACACCTTTATAAAAATATGGAAAGCATTACCCAATTTCAGGGGGGATTCTAAAATTTATACTTGGCTGTATCGAATAGCTACCAATGAGTCTATTACATTTTTAAAAAAGAAAAGAAAGCATCTTTTCCAATCTATTGATGAAGTTTCACACGGCTTATCTTCACAAATTGATGGACCTTATTTTGATGGAGATGAGATTGAAAGAAAATTACAAAAAGCCATACTTACACTTCCTACAAAACAAAGGCTCGTATTCAATATGAAATATTTTGATGAACTAAAATATGATGAAATCTCAGAAATACTAGGAACATCAGTGGGGGCATTAAAAGCATCTTACCATCATGCAAAAAATAAAATTGAAGATTATCTAACTAATAATTAAACCTTTTATAATCAGCAAAGTCATAGAAAACAGATGAACAAAAAAATAGACATAAAAAACATAGCAAAAAGAAATCCTTATAAAGTGCCAAAGGATTATTTCTTGACTCTTTCACAAAACATAATGTATGATGTAGATAGCCCTAAGAAAGAGAGTATTATTTCTTTCTCTCGGCTTAAAACAATTGCTCCTGCTTTAGTAATAGTTATACTAATATTTTCAGGAGTTTGGTATAATAATCAGAATACAAATTTAACGGATGAGGACTTGGTAGAACTACTTGCCTTTTATGATGTGGAAGAAGATTTAATTCTGGAATATATTGACTTAGAAAAAGAGGAAACAACAGACGAATATTTAATGGAACATTTTAACTATAACGAACTAATTTACGAACTTTAAAAAACAAAACACTATGAACACAAAAACAATTTTAATCGCCATGCTTTGTCCGCTATTTCTGTTTTCACAAAACATATCCGACAAAAAAAGAGAAAAGATAGAGGCACAAAAAGTTGCTTTCATTACAACTCAATTAGAACTAACAACTAAAGAAGCCCAGGTATTTTGGCCTCTGTATAATGAGTTTTCAGATGTAATGAAATCTTTGCATGATGAAAAAAAACAAAACAGAAAAGATATTAAACAAATGTCTGATGCTGAGATTGCTGAAATGCTGAATAATAATTTTATCATTGAGCAGAAAGAGCTAGATACTAAAAAAGAATACAATCTGAAATTTCAGAAAATATTGCCTACTAAAAAGGTTGCAACACTTTACCATGCTGAAATGCAATTCAAAAGAGAGCTTCTTAAAAAAATTAGAAAGGGTAGCAGAAAAGGAAATCATCAAAAGAAACATTAATAAAAATAAAAACCATGAAAAATTATTTAGTTACAGGGGCTCTTCTCCTATCGTATTCAAGTCTATTTAGTCAAATTGCTTACCCAATTGTTGATACAGATGTGTCAGATTATTTTGATAATTCTAGTGTCATTCCCTCACCTACTACTGGACAAACATTTTTTGGGCAAGACGCTCATTACACTGGAAATCAACCTAACTACACCAACAATGGAGATGGTACCATCACAGATAATGTAACAGGACTTGTCTGGGAACAAAATATGGGAACAAAGATTAATCCTACAGATGCAATTACTAAAGCAGATACTCTCACAAAAGGAGGATTTACGGATTGGAGAGTCCCAACATTAAAGGAGCTATATTCATTAATTCTTTTTACTGGAGAATCAGAAGGTGAGAGTGCAAAATACTTGTATATTGATACTAATTATTTTGATCAGCCAATTGGAGATGTAACAATTGGGGAAAGAGAAATTGATGCGCAAACATGGACTTCTACAGAATATGTTGGTTTAACAATGAATGGTAGTGAAACTATTTTTGGGGTTAATTTTGTGGATGGCAGAATTAAAGGATATTCAAAATTTATGCCTCCTAGTTCACAAAATTTAAATGTAATGTATTATAGAATGGTTAGAGGAAACTTAAATTACGGCACGAATAATTTCATAGATAATAATGATGGAACAGTAAGTGATTTAAATACGGGATTAATGTGGCAACAAGCTGATGATGGAAACTTTTTTGATTGGGAAAATGCACTCTCATATTGTGAGAACTTAACTTTTGCTAATTATTCTGATTGGAGACTACCAAACCCAAAAGAATTACAAAGTATTATTGATTACACAAGATCTCCTACCACTTCAAACTCAGCAGCAATTGACCCTATTTTTTCTTGTACTATGATAAATGACCCTGATGGAAATCCTGGACAATACCCTTACTTTTGGACATCAACTACACACATAAACAATCCTACAAATTATTATGGTACTGCTGCATATTTCGCTTTTGGTATGGGGCAAGGAATGATGGAAATGCCACCAAACTCAGGTACTTTTTCATTATTAGATGTGCATGGTGCTGGATCTCAAAAAAGTGATTATAAGAGTGGAAACCCTAATAATTATCCATCTTTTATGGGTCCTCAAGGTGATGTGCATTATGTTTTTAATGCAGTAAGAGCAGTAAGAGATATTTCATCAGCTACATCAATAAATGAAACTCAAAAATTAAACAAAAAATTGATTAAAGTAGTAGATGTTCTTGGTAGAGAAACTCGCCTTATTAATAATACTACATTATTTTATATCTTTGATGATGGAACGGTAGAGAAAAGAATAATAATAAAACAGTAAACTAACTAAAATGAAGAAGCTTTACATAATAGCCACATTACTATTTACATCATCAATTTTAATAGCACAAGTTCAGTTGTTGCCTTCTATTGGGCTTAGTAGTCAACCACAAGATGCTGATGCAGTTTGTACTATAGTTCCAAGAACACAAGGAAACCCTTGGATTCCTGTAAATGTAGGTGATACCATGGCGGATTTTACTCTTTGGGATATCAATGGAAATTCAGTTACTTTATCAAATGTTCTAAATTCTGGGAAAAGAGTATTGATGGTTGCTGGCAGTTATACTTGTCCTATTTTCAGAAATCACATGACGGAATTAAACCAAGTTGCTGCACAATTCGGAAATGATATTGAATGTTTTGTAGTTTATACGGTTGAGGCTCATCCTACTGGAAGCGTAATGCCTTCTAGTGGAAATGTAAACCCAACCAACCCTCCTTATTATCAACCCACTACTTATTTGGAAAGAAAAAATAATGTCTCGGATATGTTGAATGGAGTAGGAAGCGGAAACTATGTTCCAACACCTATAAATGTGCCTGTTTATATTGATGGGCCTTGTAATGAGTGGTGGCAATATTATGATGGACCTAACAATGCTTATTTGATTGATACAAATGGAGTATTATTCGCTTACCACAGTTGGTTTAATAATACCAACCCACCTTCTGGTCCTCCAACAAATATTTGGTGTGATATTGATAGTTTGTTAGGTGTAAATTCTGCTAACTGTACGCAAGTTACTTCACTTGCTGGAACTTTTGATTTTCAGTTAAAAGTAGGGCAAAGTGCTTCTGTTAGTGGAAATTCAGGAGACATTATTGATATTTTTGGAGAGCTAATAAATACTTCAAATTCTGATGGAGTAAAAGTAAATCTGGAAAGAGTTTTAAATACTTTACCATCTCAAACTTGGAGTTCTTCTATGTGTACAGGTGTTTGTTTGCCCTCCACACAAGATACAGCATCTGTTATACTTTCTGCTGGAGATACTTTGGATTTTTCATTTCACTTTTTTACAGACCCCTTAATGGCAGGGCCGGATACTGCAATGGCAAAGGTTAAGTTTACCAATGATAATGGGAGTCAGAGCCCTATTCAAAGAATGTATAGAGGAATTACTGTTGGACACGCTACTTATGTAACTGACCTTAACGGAAAAGAAAGAAAATTGAAGATGATTGTTGATGTTTTAGGAAGAGACTCTAAACATCTTCCTAATGTGCCACAATTCTACATCTATGATGATGGAACAGTAGAAAAAAGGATTGTTATTGAATAAACAAAAACCATGAAACGAGAATCATTCACGAACACAATTAAAAAATCAATAATTATGAATAAAACAACACTACTCTTTACTCTTTGCATTCCGTTTATGATGCAAGCACAAACCACAACTAATTTTGGTCCTGATGGTTTTGTAAAAATTGAGAATAATTCAGGAGGGTTTTACGCCAACTTGGATATGGCAGACAGATTTAGCAGAGAGCATGATGCAATTGGAGATGTAAATGGAGATGGAATTATTGATTTAGCAGTTGGTGCAAGGTCAGATGATGATGGGCAAACAGATGCAGGTGCAGTTTATATTCTGTTTATGAATAATGATGGAACGGTACAATCCAATCAAAAAATATCAATGTTAAAAGGTGGTTTTACAGATTCTCTTTTACCATCAAATTATTTCGGATATGGAGTTGCTGCAATTGGAGATTATGATGCAGATAATATCCCTGACATAGCGGTTACTGCAAGTGGTTCTACAAATAAATGTTTGTATATTATTCATCTTAATTCTGATGGAACGGTTAAGAATTTCGTAAAACATAATCCTATTATATCACAAGGAATAACAGCAATTGGCGATATAAATAATGATGGCAGAATTGACTTAGTAGTTTGTAATCCTATGTCAAATGCTGGAGGATCAGGAAAAGGAGCCATTGATATTTTATTCTTTAGTAATAGTGCAACTATTTCAAACACAATTACTATTAGTTCTACTCAGGGTGGTTTCGGTACAGGATTAAATAATGGCGATAATTTTGGAGGCAGAGAAGTTGCTATGCTAGGTGATTTAGATAATGATGGAACTCTTGAAATGGCGGTTGGGGCTTTTATGTCGGATGGAGGAAAAGGTGCGGTATGGATTTTATCTTTAGATGCAACTACTTTTAATGTAGTAAGTAAATTAAAAATTACTGAAGGAATGAATGGATTTACGGACACCCTTACTATGGGTGCAAATCCGAATGGAACATCAGGTGCTAATTTCGGACATGCTATGTGTAGTGTTGGTGATTTGAATGGTGATGGGATAAATGATTTAATTACAGGTGCTAATCAACAAAATGAAGGATGGGGGTATATTTTATATCTGAATGCAGATAAAACAGTAAAAACTTTTACTCAAATTAACAATGCAAGTGGTGGATTTAATCTGAACTTATCTGCTGAAGGTAGGTTCTCTCGTTCTATGTCTTTTATAGGAGATTTAAAAGGAGATGGAACTATTGCAGTAAATATTGGAGGAGGAGCTGGAGGTACAGGAACTTTGTATTTGTTGTTTCTCAAACCTTGTGATTTTACTCAGGAAAGCGGGAATAATTATTGGACAAATGGAAATACACTTTTCTCTAATTGGGATCATATAAATCAAGTTTTAACTTCTGATTCACTTTCATTTGAGCAATGTACTTTTAAGGCCTTTGAAACAAATGCTCCTTATATGACTTATAACCCAATTGATGGCAGATGTATTTGTAAAGACTCTACTGCAACTCTAACTTTTAGTATTGAAAATAGTTTAGCTTATATCAATAAGTGTTATAGTGGTTTTTCAACTTCTGTTTCTGATTATTATTCTGAAAATACAACACTCCTTAAAATAGTAGATGTTCTTGGTAGAGAAACTATTCCAACTAAAAACACGCCCCTTTTCTACATCTATGATGATGGAACAGTAGAGAAAAGGATGGTTATTGAATAAGTTGCAGTCATCCTGAACTTGATTAGCTTTGCTGAACCTAAAGGTTTCAGGATCTAAAAGATGAGAATTCTACAAACTACAAGCTAGATACTTTTAGATAAAAACTCATAACCCAACCCTCTTTCTTCCAATTACTTTTGCTTCTTCTCTTATTTAGAGAAGTTTCTTAATAAGTAGTTTTTTATTTTAGCAGTATAAAAAAACTATCTACTATATTTGCGTCTGTGAAAAGAATAAAAGATTTATACCAAAAACTTCCTGCGCCTTTGCGCAACAAATACCTCATTACATTTATTGTTTTTTTGGTTTGGATTTTTTTTATTGATACTTTCGATATTATTACCCAGATAAAAATGAATAATGAGTTCAAAGATCTAAAAGAACAACAGGAATTTTATAAAGCAGAAATAGAGAAAGATAGTACAAAAGTGTATAATTTGAATAATAACACGCAAGAGCAAGAACGATTTGCAAGAGAGCGTTTTTTGATGAAAAAAGACAATGAAGATTTATTCATTATAAGAGAAAAAAAAGACAATGAATAGTCTTTTTGAGGATTTCAAATCCCAAAGTGCAAAACAGTGGGAAGAGAAAATAATAGCAGATTTAAAAGGGAAAGATTATGGTGCTTTGATAGCTGATAATGGGACTTTGCCTTTTTATCATCAAGATATTGTAAGTCAAAAACAGCCATTAGGAAAGGAAAATACTTGGAACGCTTGCCAACTTATTGACGGTGCAAATGCCAAACAAGCAAATAAAAAGGCTCTTTTAGCTCTTGAAAATGAGGTAAGTGCCCTTTGTTTTTCCAATCCGAATAATTTGGAAGTATTACTCAAAAATGTTTCCACCCAACATATCAGAATTGATTTCAAAAATTACACTGCTGATTTTGTAAATAAGTGGCTTGATTTTATTAGAGATAAAAAAGTAAATGGTGCTTTTCATGGAGTTGAGAATTTTTCTCATCCTACTTTCTGCTCAACCATTTTTGCAGAAGGGAAAACTGCCAAAGCACAAATACATGATGCTTTTGAGAAAGGAAAAAACGCAAAGGGAAATATCCAGTTTCATTTTTTTATTGGAGAAAATTATTTTCAGGAAATTGCAAAACTCAGGGCTTTTAGAATTTTATGGAAAGAAAAAACAGGCAAAACTCCATTTATATTTGCAGAAAACTCTACAAAAAATCAGCAAAAAGATAATCCTTACAATAATTTGATAGCAAGTACAACTGCAAGCATGTCCGCTATTTTTGGTGGCACCGATAGCATTTTGGTAAATTCTTATAATGCAACTTTTGAATCTTCCTTCGATTTTTCGGAGCGCTTGGCCAGAAATCAGCAAACTATTTTAAGAAATGAAAGCTTTTTAGATAAGGTGCAAGACCCAACGGCTGGCGCCTATTTTATGGAATACTTAACAGCAGAACTTTTGAAAGGTTTTGACATCAAAAAAGAAGCTATTGCAAAGCAAGAAAATAGTAGAAGTTGGCTATCAGCCGAGCAAATTGAAGTGCCAAATAGTTTTAGCAAACAAGAAGAAAAACACAACAATTTTGCAGCTGGAATCCCTCCATTTTTAAGAGGACCTTATTCCACCATGTATGTGAGCAGACCTTGGACCATTCGCCAATATGCAGGATTTTCAACAGCAGAAGCATCCAATGATTTTTACAGAAAAAACTTAGCTGCTGGACAAAAAGGACTTTCGGTGGCATTTGATTTGGCAACACACAGAGGTTATGATTCGGACAACCCAAGAGTAGAAGGAGATGTTGGTATGGCTGGGGTTGCTATTGATTCGGTGCTGGATATGAAAATTTTATTTGATAAAATCCCACTAGATAAAATGTCCGTTTCCATGACTATGAATGGGGCGGTTTTACCCATTTTGGCTTTTTATATTGTAGCGGCCAAGGAACAAGGAGTGGATTTAGAAAAACTAAACGGCACCATACAAAATGATATTTTGAAAGAATTTATGGTGCGAAATACTTATATCTATCCACCAAAATATTCTATGCGGATTATTTCTGATATTTTCAAGTTTACTACTGAAAACATGCCAAAATTTAACAGCATAAGTATTTCTGGCTACCACATGCAAGAAGCAGGCGCTACTGCCGATATTGAATTGGCTTATACTTTGTCAGACGGCCTAGAATATGTAAGAACTGGAATAAAATCAGGACTTAAAATTGATGATTTTGCGCCCCGACTTTCCTTCTTTTGGGGAATTGGGATGAACCATTTTATGGAAATTGCAAAAATGCGTGCCGCAAGAATGCTTTGGGCAAAACTCATTAAACAGTTTGAACCGAAAAATCCTAAATCAATGGCGCTTAGGACGCATTGCCAAACCTCTGGATGGAGTTTAACCGAGCAAGATCCTTTCAATAATATTACGCGCACAACTGTGGAAGCCATGGCAGCCGTTATGGGAGGCACACAAAGCTTACATACTAATGCCCTAGATGAAGCCATTGCATTGCCTACCGATTTTTCAGCAAAAATTGCAAGAGATACGCAAATTTATTTACAAAACAGTATTGGTATTTGCGATACGGTTGACCCTTGGGGCGGATCGTATTATGTGGAATATCTTACTGCTCAAATTGCTGAAAAAGCTTGGCAACACATTCAGGAGATTGAAGAGTTGGGTGGCATGGCAAAAGCCATTGAAACAGGAATTCCAAAAATGAGAATTGAGCAATCGGCTGCCAGAAAGCAAGCAAGAATAGATTCTGGGAAAGATATTATTGTTGGAGTAAATGCCAATAAAATTGAAAAGGAAGAAAATGATTTTGAAATATTAGAAGTAGATAATACAGCAGTACGGAAATCACAAATTGATCGGCTAAAAAAGCTAAAAGAAGAAAGAGATACTAAAAAAGTAAAAGCTGCACTTAATGCTTTAACAAAAGGATGTGAGAGGGATTCAGAAAATTTACTAAGTTTGGCGATAGAAGCGGCAAAGCAAAGAGCAACTTTGGGCGAAATATCAGATGCTTTGGAAAATATTTTTGGCAGATACAAAGCCGAAAACCAACTAATAACAGGCGTATATAAAATGGAAATAGAAGCCGATAAATATTTTAAGAAAGCCAAAGATTTGGCCAATATATTCGCTACTGAAAAAGGCAGAAGACCAAGAATAATGGTAGCGAAAATGGGACAAGATGGGCACGATAGAGGCGCGAAAATTGTGGCTACCTCCTTTGCTGATTTGGGCTTTGATGTGGATATCAGCCCACTTTTTCAAACACCAGAAGAAGTGGCAAAACAGGCCATTGAAAATGATGTGCATATTTTAGGGATTTCCTCCTTAGCAGCAGGGCATAAAACCCTTGTACCAAAAGTAATTACTGCTTTGAAAAAATTAGGGCGAGAAGATATTTTGGTAATTGCTGGGGGCGTTATTCCAAAGCAGGATTATGATTTCTTATTTGAAGCAGGGGTAAGTGGTATTTTTGGCCCCGGCACAATTATTGCAAAATCAGCTATTTCCATACTTGAAAAGCTCAGCTAAAAAGCCTTTTTCTACTTTCAGATATAATTATATCTTTGTAAAATTCAAATTATATGAAGTTTTTAAGTAAAAAATATTTGTTTCTTCTTTTTGTTATTTTGCTAGCACCAACTTTTATTTGGTCGCAAAATGCAATCCTTATTTTTAATGAGGATTTTGAAAGTGGCACTAACCTTTTTGTTGCCGACTCATCTTTCGGCAATCCGCTAGGGATAAATTCTTGGATTACCAATAATGAGTATAATGGAAACGGAATTTACCCAAACACTACTAGCCAAACTAATACCGTTTCAGGTACAATTGGAAATCCGAATGGTTATTATTTGCACATTACCGATACCACTCAAATTACAAATGTGTCTAACACCAATTTTAATCCAAGTTCTGCTTCCGATCATTTTTATGTGTTGGATAGAAGTTTCTGTACTTTGGGTTTTGATAGTATAGAATTTTCTTTTTTCTACCTTTGTGAGGGATCGGCTAATGCTTATGCGGAGGTTTTTTACAGCATTGATGGAGGAAATTGGGTTTCAACTGGAAATCAATACAATAGTCAAACCCTATGGAGAAATGAAAGAATAATGAATCCTGCATTTAATAATGTATTTGATTTACGATTTGGTTTTCGGTGGGTAAATGCCAGTTCAACATTGGCCAATTCCATATCATTTGGAGTAGATGATATTTTTTTAGTTGGGAATTTCAATCAAACTACAAGTCCAATTGATATTAATATTACTTATCTTTCTGATAGTGTTATTTGTCAGGGGAATTACCTTATTTTTAGGTATGAAATTTCTGACACCCTTTGTGGCGGGCAATACCTTATTGAGCTTTCGGATGCCAATGGAAACTTTGCCAACCCAACTGCACTTTGGACAACTTCTATGTTTTATCCGAATACTTCCTCTACATTAATGATTCAAATTCCAAATTGGGCTACGGCAAGTACTTGCTACAAATTGAGGGTAAATCGTATTTCTCCATCCCCTCAAATTACCGGATTTGCTTCTGTTTGCTTTGAGGTAGCAGTATGTCCGAACAACATCATTACAGGACCAACACCTCCTGTGGTTACAATGGATACGGCTGATGTGTGTGTTGGTAGTGTAATTGATATTCCCTTTTATGCCATTGGGGTTTATCTACCTGGAAATATCTTCACCGCTTATCTTTCGGATTCTTCTGGCAGTTTTGCCAACCCTACTCAAATTGGGCAACTGCCAAGCAATCAAACTTATGATCCTTCTCTTCCTCCATATTTACCTGGGACTGTAAGTGGGATAGTTCCTAATGTTCCTGAAGGGTGTAATTATTATATACGGATAAGTTCCTCTAACCCTATTGCAAACGACACTTCTATTTGGGGTCCATTTTGCATTAGAAATTGTGACATAGAAACTAACAATCGGCAGGATTTACAATTCTGTATTAGTGCAACTGCTGGCGATAGCGCCCTTATCCCTATTGATGTAAATATTCCTCCTTCCAATGTGGTCTATTTTCCTGGAAATGAGTTTCAAGTAGAACTTTTAGATGCTATGAGTTTTGCAAGAGTTAATTTAGGAGGATTAGGTAGTATTGCCGCAATAAATGACACTATGCTTTGGGTAGTAGTTCCTGATTTTATTTCTCTTTCTGCTTTGGGAATACAGCCAGGAATGTATTATATGAGAATTGTAGCTACTTCTTCCAATACGCCTGGCAATCAGCTAGGAACAGTTATTAGGCTTACCATTGGGCATCCTTCCGATAGTCCCATTTCTATTTCTGCTACCGATTCTCTTGTGTGTCAAGGAGATGCGGTAACGCTTTGGGTTTCACCCACCCAGCAGGGAAGCACTTATCTTTGGCGGCTAAACGGACAAGTATGGCCAGCAGTTTCAACTGGAATGAATCCTGCAAATGCTGTTGGCGCACTTTTTAACGGAAATGCGGGGAACTATAACTTTACCGTTCAGGAGACTAATTACGGATGTATAGGGCCCATCTCCCCTGCTTTTACAGTAATGCTTTTAAATCCTCCAAGTATTTATGTAGTACCAAATGCACCAGTTTGTTTTGGAGATACAGTAGGTTATTTTGTGCAATTTTCCCCAAATACTTATTACAGCTGGACGGCACCCACTTGTGGCACAATGCTAGATACCACCAACAACCAAATGACAATTGCATGGGATCAAACTACTGGACAATGCAATCTGCAAGTATATGCCATAAACGAATGTGGTTCTAATACTGGTTCCACTACAATAAATATAAATCCTTTACCCAATGCTTTTGCAGGAAATGACACCATAATGTGTGAGGGAGACAGCATACAACTTACCGCTAGTGGAGGTAATAGTTATAGCTGGACACCCAATAATACTTTGCAAAATGCAAACACTTCAATGCCAACTGCTTTTCCGCCAAGCACGGAAACTTATATTGTACAAGTAACCGATAATCAGGGGTGTAAGGAAAAAGATACAGTTGTTGTAAATGTAAGCCCAGTACCTTTCTTTGATGCTGGAATAGATAGAAACATTATTTGTGGAGATAGCATACAGTTAAATGCTACTGATCTTTTTGGTGCTTCTTACGATTGGGTTGTTTCTTCTACTTTTATTTCAAATAATTCTATTTTTAACCCTATCGCCTACCCAATTCAAGATATGTATTACCTAGTAAATATAAATACAATTGAGGGCTGTGATGTAAAGGATTCTCTACTTATTATAGTAAACCCTATGCTTGTAAATGCTGGGGAGGATACTATAATTTGCAAAGGTGCAAGCATTATTTTGGGAGGAAATTCTACATCAATCTCAAGCACTATTTATAATTGGACACCTACAAATTCCTTAGATAACCCTACAATATCAAATCCAATTGCAGCACCAAATATCAGTACAAATTATATCTTAAATGTATCCAACCTTTTAGGGTGTACAAATGCTGATACTATAAATATTGAAACTTTAATTTATCCAAATACCGATACCTCTTTTACAATATGTAATGGCTTTAATTTGGTATTAAATCCATCTAATGATAATGCCACTTATAGTTGGAATACAGGAGAATCTACCAAGCAAATTGTGGTAACCGATATGGGATTTTATGCTGTGGATATTTTCACAGGAGATGGTTGTATTATTACTGATAGTTTTTCTGTAATAGTGGAGGATTGCGAGTATTTCTTTTACTCGCCAACTGCTTTTACTCCAAATGATGATGGAACAAATGATGTGTTTATCCCTATTACAGATGGAGTAGATAGTTTGCATTTTATGGTATTCAATCGTTGGGGAGAAATGATTTTTGAAAGTAATGATTTTACCCCTTGGGATGGAACATATAAGGATGAGCAAGTAATGGGAGGGATTTATACTTGGACTGCTTATTATCTTGGAAAAGGAACTTACGGAAGGGAAGAAAAATCGGCAGTAGGAATGATAACACTAATCCGATAATGAAGAAACTGTTATTCTTTTTTCTATTTTCTTTTTTCTATTTATTCTCTTTCTCTACTCACATTGTTGGTGGCTATATAAGCATGAAGTATTTGGGTGTTTCTACCTCAGCAGTTAATAATTTGGATTATGAAGTTACTCTTATTGTTTATCGAGACCAAGGTGGAGTTAGTTTGCCAAATCCTGTAAATGGGATAAAAGTTTTTAATGGACCAAATGACACTGTCGGTTTTGGCTTTTCACTCGACTTGGTTTCTCAGCAATTCCTCAATTTTGGCGATAGTTGTTTTATGCCAGACAATCTTTCTATTGAGGAGTTTATTTACAAAGATACCATTGAGCTTTCTCTTTTTTCGGAAGGATACTATGTGGCTTGGGAAAGTTGTTGCAGAAATGCAGGTATCATCAATATCGATAATCCTTTAGCGGCAGGAACAACTTACAAATCTGAGATTTTAATTTCTGACCCCAATAATGGCTTTACTTCTTTACAGAATTCAAGCCCTACTTTTGGTTATGATTCCCTGATGAATCAGTATTATCCGCACAATGCCTATTTGTGCAAAGAACAGCAGCACACTTTTAATTTTAATGCGCACGATCCGGATGGCGATTCTTTGGCTTATTCCCTAGCTACCCCACTTGATTGTCATAAGCCTATATCATTTCCTATTATTACAAAAGCCGCACCATACGACACCATCACTTGGGCAAATAGCAGCTATAATACCAATAATCCACTTGGACCAGGAAGCTATATGTTTATTGATTCCATTACAGGGGACCTTACTACTTATGCAACAACTGTTGGTGTTTATGTTTTTTCTGTTCGGATTGAAGAATTCCGCTTCTTGAACGGTCAATGGAAAAAGATTGGAGAAGTGGTGCAAGATATTCAGTATGAAACCATTGATTGCGAGCAAAACAATGCCCCCACTATTACCATTGATGAGCATTTAGAAGATGGTATTTTTATTGATTCCAATTATAGTGCGCTAATACAATTGCCTTATTATGATACGCTTGAACTAAGTTATGATGCTTTTATCGAAAGGGAATTGTGTCTAAAAATTGCTGCCAGAGATTTGGATTCTAATGTGAATATTTTTCAGCAAATGCTTAAAGATTCTGTGTCGGTTTATTGTGAGTTAAATATGTTTAATAGTGGATTGGATAGCACTTCCAATATGGCTACATTCAGCAATGATAGCGCCCTTAGTAATATAAATTCCAATTTTTGTTGGACACCTCTTTGTCAGGATATGAATGGTAGCCCATTCTATGTTTATTTTTATTCCAAAGACATTTCATGTTTTGCTTATCACACTTCTATTTTGGAAGTAGAAATTAACCTTAAACAGCCAAATAACAATCCGCCAAGTATTACAGAAATGACCGATAATGCTGCACTCTTGGATTCTACTTATACAGATACCCTCAAACTAAAATATACGGCAGAAGTGGGAAAAGAAATCTGCTATCCAATAAGTGCAAAAGATGAAGATAATTATAATGGAATAAACGATTATTTATCTCTGAGTATTCGTTCTTTTAAAAATGAAGATAATGTAAATGTGCAGGAATATAATTTTGTGGAAAGTGGAGATTTTACAATAGTAAATTCCGATTTGTGTTGGAAGCCCACTTGCATTGACATGGAACATTCTCCTTTTACTGCTACTTTTTTAAGTTATGATGATGCTTGCATAAATGATACGGCTGTTTTGCAAATTGAATTTGAAATTATCGAGCCAACTACCTTTGAAGTTGATTCTGTAATGCCGAATGTATTTTCACCAAATGGAGATGGAATTAATGACTATTTCGAAATTCCAGATGTGGAACTCAATTATTGCTTTGATACTGATTTTAAAATAGAAATATTCACGCGTTGGGGTAAAAAAGTATTTGAGGATGAAAAAGTAAATTTTCGGTGGGATGGCAAAACAAAAGGCGGAGCTAAATGTGCAGATGGTGTGTATTTTTATAGTATCGAAAGCCCTTTGCCGGTAGCGCCAAAAAAAGGAACAATTAGTATCATCAGATAAATCACTTTTTATAGATTCGCAAAACAAATGAACGAAAGAACAATCATAAATAATATAAAAAAGGGAGATACGGTTGCTCTGAGTAAAGCCATAACTCTGTGCGAAAGCACACTTGAAGCTGAGCAAAAAATAGCACAAAACATCATTACAGCCCTTTCAGGGAAAAGTGAAAAATCTATCCGAATTGGAATAACAGGTGTTCCAGGAGTTGGGAAAAGCACCTTTATTAATAGTTTTGGAAAGATGCTTACTTTAAAAGGGAAAAAAGTAGCCGTATTAGCTATTGACCCAACAAGTGAAAAAACACAAGGCAGTATTTTAGGCGATAAAAGCCGAATGAATGAATTGGCTACCGACAAAAATGCCTTTATTCGCCCCTCTCCTTCTGCCGGAACTTTGGGTGGAGTGGCAAATAAAAGCAGGGAAAATATCATTTTGTGTGAGGCAGCTGGATTTGATGTTATCCTGATTGAAACCGTTGGCGTTGGGCAAAGCGAAACGACCGTTAGTAATTTGGTAGATTTCTTTTTACTGCTAATGTTAGCAGGTGCCGGAGATGAACTACAAGGTATAAAAAGAGGAATTATGGAAATGGCAGACGCTATCCTTATCAATAAAGCAGATGGCAATAATGTGCAAAAAGCTAAAAATGCCATGCTGCAATACAAAAGTGCTTTGCATTTGTTTCCTCCCATGCAAAATGGATGGATTCCACAAGTAAATACTTGTTCTGCTTTGGAAAAAATAGGATTGGAGGAATGCTGGAATTTGATAGAAAAACACAACAAACAAATGTGCGTCAATGGCTTTTTTACTGAAAACAGAAAACAGCAAAATAATTATTGGTTACACCAACAAATAAAAGAAGAGTTGGGCAATAAAAAATACACTCAGCTAAAAACAGAAGGAAAATTACAAGCATTAGAGGAGCAACTCCTTAATAATGAAGCTACTATTTATCAATTATTGGCGGCTTTGTAATTTTAGTATCTTTGGAAAAATAAAATACTAATATATGAATCAAAAAATATTTTCAATTTCGAATGTCATAGAATTTGGGTGGAATAAATTTAAAGAAAACCCTACGCTTTGGTTAGGGCTTAGTTTTATTACTGTTGTAGTGGGCTCCTTATCCGATACTGAATCGCTTACTGAATATGCAGGAATCAACCTTAGCTTTCCTAATTTTTCGGGCATAGTTTTTGGCTTAATATCCGCATACCTTTCGCTCGCTATTTATAAAATTACCATAGAAAATATCAGGGGAAATGAAGTTAGTTTTAATGATTTAACAGAAATTTCTTTAAACCAATTTATTAATTACATCATTGCTGCAATTCTTTCAGGAATACTAATAGTTCTTGGTTGTATATTATTTATTATTCCAGGAATTCACATTGCCATTCGCTTTATGTTTATTCCTTATTTGATAGTGGACAAGAATCTGAAATTTGATGAGGCCATGAAAGAAAGTTGGCGCATTACAAAAGATAATAGTTGGAATCTATTCGTTTTAGCACTTGTATTTTTCTTGCTTGTAATTGCAGGATTTATAATGCTGTTTGTAGGGATATTTGTAGCTATTCCTATTATTTGGTTAGCAACTGCTTCTATCTATTTATTGTTTACAAAAGAGGAAGAAATAGCTACTTTATAATTATCCTTTTCTCCACAGTTCCATCATCATAAATATAAAAGAGAGGAGTATGCTTTTTAAAAGAAGTTTCTCTACCCAAAACATCTATAATCTTTTCTACTTTTTTGCTAATATTTTTATTGTCATTTATTCCCGTTATATTGCAAACAGCCTGACAAGCAGCAAGTGAAGAATATTGTCCGTTTCCTGTTCCAGGGTCTTGACAATTCCCACTAACACAATCCCAAGTAGGCGTTATTATACAAGCACTCTGACAAGCAGCAAGCGAACTATAAGTACCCTGTCCTGTTCCTGAATCATAACATCCTGTTACAAGATCACAATCCCAAGATGAGGTAAATCCACTTACACTAAAATCATCAAACCAAAATTTATCACTTCTGGTAATTGTATATTTACAATAAACACCAAAATATTCAGAAGATATAATGCTTGTATCAAATGCTGTTCCTTGTGTAAAAAAACCACCAGTAGTATCCAGAAAAAGTTCCCAATTACCAAATACATCTCTTGTTACTTTTACGCTAACATCAGGGTTACTGCTAACCAAACCAGCAACACCATCTATGATTTCAGTACTGTTTGTTCCTGTTTGGGTGTATAAACTAACATCATCCACACTACCACTTTGTCCGCCAATTTTTACATACATTCCGTTTAATGGTCCGCTCAAATCTACCATATCTGAGGTTAAATATACTTTAGCAAAATTATTGGCGGATGGCGAAAAATCCAATCTTACACTAAATATCCACTCACCATTTATAATTGCTTGGCTTGGCGTAACTAAGGAAGAAGCGTTAGCAACAGAATCATTTAAATGCAAACTAAAGTTTGTATCCACTTCAAACACAGCAACATCACCTAACCAACTAGGGTTATTGGTAAAATCTCCATCAGAAAAGTCATCAGTAAACTGCCCAAAGCCAATCATTGGTGAAGCAATTAATATAAGTAGTAGTTTTTTCATTGTTCAATTATTATTTTCTTTTCTACTGTTCCATCACTGTAGATATAAAATAAAGTAGATTTATCAATTATCGTTTTAGGGTTTACTTTCCTACCCAAAACATCTGTAACTTTTAGTAATTTTCTATCTATTAAATTAGGGTTTTCCATTCTAGCACCTACTGGCTGAGTCCAGAATATAAATGGCGTCCAAGCAGATGCTTTGTATCTTCCACCTGCAGGATCACACCATGTTCTTGAAGAAGCACGATAAGATGTTCCTGGAGTTAAGCCATTCTTATTCTTTGTAAGTGCTGGGTAATTAACCCCAAATCCACCAGCTGTAAGCCAAGTTGAAGCAGTTGTATCTACTCTTAACTTAATTCTTACAAAGCTGTAAGCTCCAGCAGTATTCCATGTAAAGGTTGCTTTAGTAGTTGTTGGCGAGTTTACTGCTAAATTAATTACATTAGGACAAGCACTTAAAGTAGTGAATGTTTGGATTGCACTCCAAGTAGAAGAACCTGTAGTATTACAATACCATGATTTAATTCTATACTCATAAGTAGTTGCTGGACTAAGATTAAATACTACCTTAGATGTAGTTCCTAAGCCAAATACACAAAGACCAGAACCAACTGCATTTCTTTGACTCCATGTAGTTGTTCCTACTTCTCTGTATTGTATTCTAAGCTGATCAACTAAACATGTAGCGGTATTCATATCATCCCAATTTACTTTTGCCTGTACATCAATTATTTCACTGGCAAAAATTCCAGTTGGAGTTGGTTTATTGCATACTGAACTCCCTACACTTACCGTAACAGTATCCGAAACAAAGCAAGCCCAATTATTATAACCAACAAACACAATATAGTCGCCTGCACTTAGCCCGCTTATATCTTCTGTTGTTTGTGATGGAATTGTATTCCAATAATAAGAATATGGCGGTAAACCACCACTTACAGAAATATCAATTGATCCATCACTTGCTCCTACTGAACTTTCATTAGTTACTACAGTATTAATTATTATTACAGAAGATTCTAAAACTATAAAAGAATCTATTATCATCTGCCCCAAAGCATCAGTAACTAATACTGAATAAGTACCACTAGTAATATTTGTTATATCTTGAATATTAGCGTTATTACTCCAACTATAAGTATAAGGAGGCAAACCTCCACTTACTGTTAAATCAATACTACCATCTGTATTTCCATTACAGCTGACATTAGTGATAACAGCAGATAAACTAATAGGAGGATAAGTACAAGAACCATCATCACAAGAAGCAAAAACATTATAATTATTTGCTAAGGAATTGGTACAACCATAAATACAATATAAACAAGAACCATCATCAATTGTGGCAGTTGGGTTATAATTTATAGCTGCAGAATCTGTACATCCAAAAGTGCCCAAACTCAAACTTAATCCTACTGGTAAATGGTCAGAAATTATAGCATCATACTGAGAAAACCCTCCGGAAAAATAATTTTCAATTCTAATTGTTTCTATTTTACTATTCGGATTATTAAACTCATCAAACAACTCATTAGTAATTAAAATATGATCCAAATGTGATGGCCAATTAGGATACGACCAATTTGCTGAACTTCCATTAGCTATCGCCATATCAGTAAACACATAATTTTGACTATCATTAATTACTTGTTGAAAAACATTGTTACTATAAGAATCTGAAAGAACATCATTAAAATCTCCAAGTACTATTACATTTTTATTACTATGATTTTGATCAATATATTGCTTAATCATATTCATAGCACTATACCTTCTAAATTCTTCATCTGAAGAATTGTTTAAATCTAAAATACCATCTCCACAACATTTAAAATGAGTATTAATAATAATAAAATCCTCTGAATTAAATAAAAACTCCATAACTATAGGCGCTCTACTAGCAAAATTATAAGTAGAATTAGAGTAGATTGTATAAGTACTTGTTATAGTTAAATTTGTTTTATAAATATACCCCAATCTCAAATAAGACCCTGCATAATAACCACTATAATTAGGGAGTAAATTAAGTAAACTATTAAATTCAGTTACATCATCAATTTCTTGAATTGCATAAATTTCTGCATCAAGAGCATTTATTGCTACTGATAAAGAATCAATGGTAATTTGTCCGTTTTTAGCAAACCATTCCAAATTCCAAGTAATAACATCAAGGCTATTAGTTGTGCCAAACGAAATATTATTTAAACTTTGTGCAGAAGTACTAATATTATAAAATACTATTATAATAAATAATAAATTCTTCATAGCTGTAAGTAGTATAAATATTAATCAACTATAATTCGTTTCTCTACTGTTCCATCACTGTAGATATAAAATAAAGTAGATTTATCAATTATCGTTTTAGGGTTTACTTTCCTACCCAAAACATCTGTAACTTTTAGTAATTTTCTATCTATTAAATTAGGGTTTTCCATTCTAGCACCTACTGGCTGAGTCCAGAATATAAATGGCGTCCAAGCAGATGCTTTGTATCTTCCACCTGCAGGATCACACCATGTTCTTGAAG
>JACKQG010000655.1_pt1 | contig 49735 bp, 57 predicted proteins | sample 8237621 | NCBI WGS metagenome assembly JACKQG01 (sample SAMN15677084, study PRJNA649215) | marine metagenome | biome: marine; feature: Black Sea; material: saline water; isolation source: suspended particulate matter (SPM) from the Black Sea western gyre | collected 2013-06-09/2013-06-10 | depth... | reverse complement strand
AAAAGTTTTCATCTATCTTGGCAAATATGGTTCCAAAACTGCATCTGAAATTGCTGAATTTATAGATTTTGTAAATGACAATGACATTAAGGTAATATTTGCTGAAGAACTGGTAGACCCAAGACTTGCAGAAGTAATTGCAGATGAAGCAGGTGCACAAGTCATGATCTTCAGCCCATTAGAGGCATTAACTCCTGACGAAGCATCTGAGGGTGTTACATTTTTGGAAAAAATGGAGCAAAACTTAGATGCACTCAAGGTGGCCCTAGAATGTCAATGACAAGTGTTCTTCAGGTGGAAAATCTAACAATAGGATACAACAACCACATTGCAGTAGATGACATCAGTTTTGACGTTGCAGAAGGAGACCTCCTAGGAATAGTAGGTCCTAATGGGGCAGGAAAGACAACCTTGTTTCGTGCCATATTGGGAATACAGGATTACAAAGGAAAGATAAATCTGTTTGGTTACGGACCAGAAAAGTACAAGTCATTGATCCCACGTGTAGGATATGTCCCGCAAAAGATTGCATTTGAGCCAAACTTTCCTGCAACAGTCTATGATATAGTGTCAATGGGAATTATCTCTGATAAAAAAATTGTAAAGGGTGCTAAACTGATTCAGCAGTGTGGTTGCTGTTGGAACAGAGTTTACAAAAAAATTGACAAAACCGAAGACAAGATACTGGAAGCTCTAAAAACGGTTGGCTTGGAACATTTGAAAAACAGAAGGATAGGAGAACTCTCAGGTGGAGAACTTCAGAGAGTATTCATTGCCAAATCTCTAGTAAAAGATCCACTACTTTTAATTCTTGATGAGCCTGTCACAAGTGTAGATATGGAATCACAAAACAAGTTCTATAGCGTCATCAAGAAAATTAACAAAGAAAACGGAATCACGGTTGTCTGGTCGTCCCATGATCTTGATGCAATAAAAAAATACGCAAACAGAGTTGCATGCATGAACAGAAAACTTTTCTTTCACGGAGAAAAAGAAAAATTCTTTGCAGACGAAAAGATTCTAAAAACCTACACAGAATCTGCAATGCAGATGCATATGCATGATCATAATCATTAGGTGAAACCATGCTTCTTGATGTCTTATCGTATGGCTTTATGCAAAAAGCTATAATTGCTGGAATTTCTGTAGCGGTAATCTGTTCGTTTATGGGAACTTTTCTTGTACTTAGAAGGTATGCACTTTTTGGCGACGGCATAGCACACGTTGCTTTTGGTGGAATTTCTGTAGGGTTGTTTCTCGGAGTTGCTCCGTTGTGGAGTGCTTTTGTTGTATCTGTACTAGGAGGACTGGGCTTGCAGAAACTTCGTTCTAGTACAAAGATCTCTGGAGATGCCGCAGTTGCAGTTGTTTTAGTGTCTGGTCTTGCGGTAGGTGTGACACTAGTGAGTGCCTCAGGAGGATTTTCAGTAGACCTGTTTAGCTTTTTGTTTGGAAGCATTCTTTTAATCAGCCAAGAAGATACAATCACAATCACTGCTATTAGTGCTGGAATAGTTGGAACGCTTTTGGTATTTCAAAAACAGTTTTTGCATATTTCCTTTAACGAGGAACAGGCAAAAGTGGCAGGACTGAATGTGACTATGCTGAATTACCTGTTTGTCGTTATTGCAGCAGTAACAGTGGTTACATCGATGCGACTTGTGGGAATACTGCTTATCTCGGCACTAATTGTGATACCAAACCTTTCTGCAATGTTATTTGGCAAGGGATTCAAAAAAACTGTTGGAATTTCTATATCCATGTCCGTGTTTTCTGTAGTTACGGGAATACTTCTTTCATACTATCTTAACTTGGCACCCTCAGGAACGATCGTCTTGATTGCAGTTGCCTTGTTGCTTGGAACGCTTGCATGTCGCTCTCTGGGATTAATTTCAAAAATTCATATCCAAGAACCTTCAAAAATTTCTCATAATGCATAAACAATAAAATGGTCCACCCCACAATGCATCCAAGTTTTCTTCTCAAAGTTTAAAATAAAACTATGGGTTCAGAACCTCTAGGGTCTGCACCCAAGACGGTATAATTTTTTCAACAATCAATAACAAAATGACACAAACATTTTAGAAAATTTACAAAATAATTACAAGAATTGATACAAAAAAGGGGTCTGAACCCACAGTGGGGATGGACCGGATGGGATTTGAACCCACGACCTTTGCGGGAAATTAATTTCCTTACGCAGTGTGAGTGCGTCATCCAAACCAAACTAGACGACCGGTCCAACTATCTTTCATGTGGGTGGTTTTTTTGTCTTTGCTATGTGATTATGTCACAATTACCTTGGGCTTTATTACTGATTTTAAAAAATAATTATCATGTCTTTACAAGAATTTGATGCCTTGATTGATAGGATGAAATTAGCTTTTGAATATGCTGACAATTTAGGACAATATGTAGAGGCTGCTAAAGTTTTGTATCAAATGAATGATCAGTTACCTGATGATCTGCAGCTAATTTTTGAAGAATTAGATAGTCCTGAAGATGCAAAATCATTTGTTAAACAACATTATGCTGAATTAAAATCTGCAATTGTAGACTATAGACAAAGACTAATGATTGCTTAATTCTATTTCTTGACGCCGAGGTTTCTGTTCTTTAGTCGCAAGTATGGATTTCTACATTTTCTACATCGTGTAGCATCAATGTCATTTCTGCATCCACATTTGAAACAAATTTTCATTACAAGACGTGCTTGTTGAGCAATTCTTTTCTTCTCGGGGTCTGTAACTGGCATTTAATTCTCTCCTCAATTCCTCTCTTTTAATCTAATCGGATTTTTCCATCTTTCCAGCTAGTAATACTGGTACTTCTGCAGGTCTTTTGGCTACTGGTATGTTTGCTTTGTTAAACATAGATACTTTGGATTCTGCTGACCCATAAGTTCCCATTACGATTGCTCCTGCATGACCCATTCTCTTTTCTTTAGGTGCTGCACGTCCTGCAATGTATGCTACTGTTGGTTTGTTAAATCCACTATCGATAATTCTTTGAGCCAAAATTTCTTCAGAGTCTCCACCTATTTCTCCAACTATTACCAAACCTTCCATATCTGGAATGTCTTTTACCATTTCAAATGCATCAATCAATCTTGTTCCGTTAACTGGGTCTCCACCAATTCCAATGGTAATTGATTGACCAAATCCAGAGTTAGTAAGAGCATCTGAAATTTCATAAAGTAATGTTCCACTTTTTGATAATACGGCAATTTTTCCTGCCTTGAATGGCATTGGTGGCATGATTCCTATCTTGATTAATTCTGGAATCATTATTCCTGGTGTGTTTGGTCCGATAATTGTTGCACCTTTTTTGTTTGCTAAATCTAATGCCTCCATTGTGTCTCTAATTGGGACATGTTCTGGAATTGCAACTAGTAGTTTGATTCCTGATTCTAATGCATCTTTAGCTGCTGATAAAAAGAATTTTGCTGGAACAAATACGATTGATATTTTTGCATTAGTTGCATCTACTGCCTCCTGCATTGTGTTGTAAACTGGAACTTTATCTTCAAATTTCTGACCTCCTTTACCTGGAGTGACACCTGCAACTACATTGGTTCCATATGCCATCATTTGTTTTGTATGTAGTGAGCCATATGCACCGGTGATGCCTTGAACAATTACTCCTTTCTTTTCATAATCTGAATCTCCTGGCTTGCCTTTTAGTAATTCAAAAATGTCTGTCATTTTTTTATCCCCATAACTGCTGCATTAATTGCATCTTCTACTGAATCAAATATGTTGGTTCTAGATCCTTGAAGCATTTCTTTTGCTTTTTCTGATTCAGTACCTTTTAGTCTTGAAAACACTGGCAAATCAATTAGATTATTTTCATATGCTTTAAGAAATGCTTCAGCAACAACTGTTGTTTTTACAATTCCTCCATAGAGATTTACAAGAATTCCCTTTACTCTTGGTAGTTGACTGATTAACGTTAATGCTTCATACACAGATTCTGTTGTTGCACCGCCCCCTACATCTAGGAAACATGCAGGTTTTCCACCGTTATCTGATAACATGTCTAATGTTGACATTACAAGTCCTGCACCATTACCTACCACTGCGATATCTCCATCAAGTTCAACTAAAGAAAATCCACTTTTTTCAGCTTGTTCTTCAATTGCTGTTTTTTCTTGGTACTGTTGTAATTCTGGATGTCTGAAATTGCTATTATCATCTGTTACAAATTTTCCATCTAATGCCATGATTGTATTATCTTGCATGATTGCTAATGGATTAATCTCAACAAGTTCTGCTTCTTTTTCAATTGTTAATTTTGATAATTTTTTCAAAGTGTCTACAAATTGCTCTGCCGTATTTCCTTCTAATTCCATTTCCTTTGCAACTTCTCTTGCCAATTCATCTGAAACATCTCCTAATCCTACTTCTTTGATGATTTGATTTTTCACTGACTCGATTTCAACACCGCCTTCAGCTGATGCAATAATTGTATAACATCTTTTTGAACGATTCAAAAATATTGAAAGATACAATTCTTTTTTAATGTCTGCCATCTTTTCAAGTAAAATTGCTCTTGCTTTTTCTCCCTTGATTGTCAAGTCCATGACTTGAGGATATTTTAGCTCAAATTCGTCATCATTTTGACATTTTTGAATGCCTCCTGCCTTTCCTCTGCCTCCTACTGGTACCTGAATTTTGATTACAAATGGATATCCTAATTCCTTTGCATGCTTGCGCCCATCTTCGATATTGGTAGACGAGATGCTATCTAGTAGGTTGATTCCATATTCTCTGAATAATTCTTTAGCCTGAAATTCTAGTAATTGCATGCAAAAATCATGAAATTTACGGTCTTTATTAACTATGATACTATTTCAGTTGTTCATCTAGAAAATCAATCATTTCTAAAAAGCGATCTTTACTTTTTCGTAACAATTCTTGAGGGTATTCCTCAATAGTAAAAACAAATTGCTGATGAAAGCTTGGAACTAAGATTCCTCCAGATGTTACCATTTGCTCAATAACATATCCTTTGGTAAGAGAACACACAATTTCTTCATAAGATTCCTCTTCTTCTTCTAGTGTTTGTCTATACAGAATGATTGGCCTGTTTGTTTTTGCAACGATGTTTGAGCCTTTTTCTAACAGATCTGATAAATGCTGAATTTGCCATGCATCGAGGCTGATCTGCTTTACCATATTACTAATATGTGATTTTTCTATTTAACCGTAATAAAACAACGCATCTTCACAACTTGTCGTGTATGAAGTCACTTTAATTCTAAATTTAAAATAAAGAAAATGATTTGGCACTTAGGCCATATCTAATGCTCTAGAATGTTTTCTTGTATGTGGTCTTTCACCTGCATACTTTCTTCTCATGTGTCCTGATGGTCTACCATAGATTAGCTCTAGGAACCAAGACTCATGTTCGATCTCTTCAGCTAGGATATCTTTTGCAATATCATATGTGGCAGGATCTTTTCCTAATGTCATCTGGCAAATTTTATTCCAGTTGACAATTGCCCCCTGTTCTGCTTTGAGACATTTTTCTAGAATCGCTTTATGATCTGTTGGATTTGCTGGAAGTTGTAAGAATTCGCAGCCAGACATTTTAATAAATTCTGTTGCGTCATTTGGAAGAGCTCCACCTAACTGATAGATTCTCTCAAGACATGATTCAAAGTGACTAAGATCTTCTAATCTTGCATCTTCGATAATTCCTTTCAATCCTTCCCCCTCCATGCCTGTGCAATGTGCTCTGAGATTGGTAAAGTAATAGTATGCAGTAAATTCTACTGCTGCATTTTTGATTAATTCCTTTAACAACTCATCAACATCTAGGCCATTTTGTTTTAGAACGTTAATTCCAACAACATTTGGGGTTGATTCTGACATTTGCTTATGGGATTTCTGATTGTAATAAAAATATTACATTCATTCTCAAAATCTATTCTACTGAAATTTTGATTTTTTGACCATCAATATCATCTTCTTTGTATTCTTTACATGATTCTGTAAAGTTTACTTGTTTTACTCTGACCAAAAATGCTAATTCTTTAGCTTTTTCTTTCATCATTTCAAGTGACTCTTCATCTAATTCTAAAATTGATGCAATTTCTAAAACATCAGTTGGTGTATACCCTCTCTCTTTTCTAAGTGTTTGAAGTCTTCTTGCAATGTCTTTTACCAATCCTTTTGCCATCATCTCTTTGTTTCTAGATGTGGAAATAATTACAGTAAAGTTGTCTCTTTTTGCAGCTGCAAAATTCTCACTTGCATCAAAATCAATTATAAAATCGTCATTATCTAATGAGATTGTTTCTCCATCAATATTAAAATCGTATTTTGAATTTTTTTCTAATGATGAAATTATCTCATCTGGATTTGTTTCATTAAATGTGGAAACAAGTTTTCCCATGTGTTGTTTTGCTTTAGGTCCAATTCGTTTTCTTTCTAATTCAATTACTCCTCTGACAGGTAATCCTAATTGTTTTAATTCTAGAATTTGTTCTAATCCTGATTCTTTTTCTGTTTCAGTAATTGTGAATTTTTCAACATTTAGCTGAGATTGTAATAGTTCAGATAATGATTCGAGTTTAATTTTTTGGCCTTTCTTTACGCAAATCTGGGCTTCATTTAATGGCCATCTTCTTTTCAACTTTCCTTTCATTCTGGCAGCTGAAGAAATGGATACAATGTCTTTCATTATGTCAAATGACTCTTCAATTTCTTCATTGACTAAATCTTCTTGGTATATTGGCCATTTGTCAAGTAGGATACTTTGTTTTCCTGGAAATATTGACTGGTATAGATGCTCACTTGTAAATGGGCAAAATGGATGAATCAGAATATCTAATGTTTTTAGAACTTCGCTTAGGACTGCATATATTGATAATCTTCTATTTTTCTTTTCATCGTCTTCATCCCATAATTCCCCTCTAGTAATCGGGATGTAAATTTGACTAAGGTTGTTGATTATGAAATCATCGATTGCTTTTGCCCCTTCGTGAAATTTACATGATTCATTTTTCTCAGTAAGCACCTGAATTAGTTTTTGGAGTTTAGATAATAGCCATATGTCTGGAGACGTAAGTAAATCATTTTGCTTTGCCCATTCTATAGAGTTTGATTTGTCAAAATTATCGTATTGGCTATTTTGTTGAAAATATAGGTGCAAATTGAATAATGTGTTAATTACCTGATATGGTCTTGACATTAATTCGTCTGTACTGAAACTTAGTGGCTCGATTGGACTTGCTTTCCACATAAAATAGAATCTAATTAAATCAACTGGGTATTTTTCAAGTAACTCTGCACCTTCTAAAACATTACCTTTACTTTTACTCATTTTTCCTCCTTTCTCATCTAACACATGTCCTTGAAACAAGAATGCTTTGTAAGGAGGAGTTGCTGCGTTGTTTAAAATTACATTTTCAATTAGTAATGTGTATGCCCAACCTCTAGTTTGATCAATACCTTCTGTGAAAAATGGTGCAGGAATTTCATTTGCATATTCTTCATCAGTTAGAGATGAATATGGTGCAGAACCACTGTTGTGCCAAGTATCTAAAACATATTCTTCTCTTTTTGTATTGACTCCATTACATTTTTTACATTTTATTGTAATATTGTCAATCCATGGTCTGTGTAATTCAAAGTTAGGACCGTCTGGTAATTTGTCTGCAGCTTCCACAATGTCTTTTCTGTTAAAGAACCAATTTTTCTCGCCACAATCCTCACAATTCCATACTGGTAGAGGACAACCCCAAATCCTTTCTCGAGAAATACACCATGGGTGTCGTTCTTTGATAATTCCAAGAAATCTATTTTTTGGTTGCTCAAAAAAGTATTCTACACTTTCTGCAGCATCAATTGCTTTGTTATCTAACCTGTCTAATTTGTAAAACCATCCTCTTCTAGCTAGCCAAACAATTGGATGGTGTGATCTCCAGCATAATGGATACTTGTGTTTAATTTTACCAATTTTTACAAGTGCATTGCACTCTTTTAGATCCTCTACAATTGGCATATCTGCATCTCTTACAAACATTCCCTGGTATTTTCCTGCTTTTTCAGTAAATTTTACCTCGTCATCAATGGGACTGAAAATTTTGACTTTACGTTTATTTGCAATTTTGATATCTTCCTCACCATTTGCAGGTGATAGGTGGACCAGACCACTTCCTGTACTGGCATCTACAAATGTCTCTGATACTGCCACATGATAATTGTCTAGTTTTGAAATTTCATTTAGTTCTGGAATTAAATCCAATAATGGGTGAATGTATTTTTTTCCTTCAAATTCTGAACCTTTTGCGGTTTTCTCAATTTTATATTCTTCAATTTTTACCTCTGCCATGAATTCTTCTAATCTTGTTTTCCCAATAATCCAAGTTTCATTTTCCACTTTGACATACGCATAATCTTCTTCGGGCTGTAATCCTACCATTGCATCTGTCACAAGTGTAAATGGCATTGTAGTCCATACAATCAAAAATGCATCCTCATCCACTAGTTTGACTTTGTAGTATAGTGATGGATCTTTGACTTCTTCGTATCCTTGATTGACTTCAGCATGACTAAGTGACGTTTGACAACTTGGACAATATGCAATAACAGTAAAGTCTTCTTCTAAAATTTTGTTTTCATATGCTTTTTTGAGGACTTGCCATTCTCTTTCGATAAACTCGTCTCTAAAAGTCCAATATGCTTTTTCATGATTAAATGACATTCCAAGTTGTTCATCTACTTCAACCCATGTCTTGTTAAATTTCTCTACGACTTTTTTACATTCAGAAACAATTTTCTCAACTCCGAATTCTTTGATGGCTTCACTTTTTCCTCCAGTTACTCCTAATTCTTTTTCAACTTGTAATTCAACTGGAAGTCCTTGTGTATCCCATCCTCCATTAAATTGAATTTTTTTCCCTTGTAGTGTATTGAATCGGTACCACAAATCCTTGATTACTCTGCCCCTAAGATGTCCAGCATGTGGGATACCATTCATAGTGGGTGGGCCTTCGATAAATCTAATTTTTTCAGGCTTGTCTGATGCAAAAATTTGTTTTTCCAAATCAATGGATTTGATATATTTTCTAACTTCAGATTCTATTGCTTTAGCGTCAAATTTTGCAGAAAGTTCCATCTGAATTTTGGAATGTTTGTGGCATTATAAAGCTAAATTGATTTGTTGAGACTTGGATTATATAATTGGGAAAAAGATAATTTTTTGTTGGTAAATGTCTTAGTGATTGGTTCTGGTGGACGAGAACATGCTTTATCATGGAAATTAGCTCAAAGCGATAAAGTTGAAACTGTTTTTACTGCCCCTGGAAATGGGGGAACAGAAAATAATGTTCCAATTAATGTTGATGATTTAGATGGATTAGCCGATTTTGCTCAAAAGAATAATTGTTTTACTGTGGTTGGACCTGAGGATCCTCTAGCTGCCGGAATTGTTGATAAATTCAATAAATTAGGTCTGAAAGTTTTTGGCCCTTCTCAGCAAGCAGCTCAACTTGAATCCAGTAAGATTTGGGCAAAAGACTTCATGAAAAGAAACGAAATCCCAACTGCTCGTTTTGAAATATTTGATGATCCTCAAAAAGCTCAAGAATATGTTGAATCCCTTGACTACAATGTGGTTGTAAAGGCTGATGGCCTTGCAGCAGGAAAAGGTGTAATTGTTTGCAATAGTAATGATGAGGCAATTTCTGCAATTCAAACCATTTTGGTAAATAAGACATTTGGTGATGCTGGAAATCGAATTATCATTGAGGAAAGAATTGATGGAATTGAAGCCTCATACATTGCCCTTTCAGATGGAGATATTGCTATTCCTATGGCTTCTAGTCAAGATCATAAGAGAATTTTTGATAATGATGAGGGTCCAAACACTGGAGGAATGGGTGCATATTCTCCTACTCCTATAGTTAATGATAGTTTAGCAAAAATAATTCAAGAAGAAGTTATTGAAAAAACCATCCATGCAATGAAAAAGGAAGGAATTTTGTTTAAGGGATTTTTGTATGCTGGAATTATGATTAGAGATGGCAAACCTTTTGTTTTAGAATACAATGCTCGAATGGGTGATCCTGAATGTCAGCCAATTACTATGAGAATGGATTTTGATTTGTATGATTATTTTGTCGCAAGTGTTGATGGTACGTTGTCCTCTTTACCTCCCACTACTTGGAAATCCAAATCTGCAGTATGTGTTGTTTTGGCATCAAAGGGATATCCTGAGGCTTATTCCAAAGATGATGAGATAACTGGGTTTGATTCTATTCCTGATGGTGCAATTGTTTTCCATGCTGGAACAAAAAAATCTGGAGAAAAGATTCTTTCAAACGGTGGACGTGTATTGGGAGTGACTGCATTGGGTGATACATTGGAATCTGCAATTAAGAATGCATATGCTGCAACTGAAAAAATTACTTGGTCTCAAAAATTTTGTCGAAAAGATATCGGCCAAAAAGGCCTTTCTTATCTTTGAGTATGTATCATTTGATCTTCTGTGAGTATCCAATCAATTAAGATATCATGATCTGATTTTGGGATTTTTTTGATAATTTGTTTTTCCAAGGTAAGGGAAATTGTTGTAGTTTTGTTTTCTGCCAAAAATTTGTCATAGAATCCATAACCATACCCTAATCTAACTCCACTATGATCTATTCCTACTGTTGGTACTAGAATGACATCTAGGTCATTCTCAACTGGACAATTGTCTTTTGGTTCCATTATGTCAAAACTGCCTTGTTCTAGGCTTGAAAAATCCTCAATTTTTCTAAATTCCATGGTTTCACCAATAACTTTGGGCAGGAAAACCTCCTTTCCTTGACTGATTAATTCTTGGATTATATCTTGAGTAAAAATCTCACTTCCTATTGGGTAATACGCTCCAATTTTTTGGGCATTTTTGAAAGCATATACTTTCTTTAATTTTTTCTGAATATTTCCACTTGCAATTTTTAACAAATCAAAAGATGTATTGTCTCTTGTTTCCAAAAGACGATTTCGTAATGATTCTTTTTCAGGATTATTGCCCAATTTGACTACTCAATGATGCTGCAGTTATTGTATTTTTCAATAGCATTGCAACTGTCATGGGTCCAACTCCGCCTGGAACAGGTGTTGCAAATGATGCTTTTTGAATTATCTCCTCATAATCTGAATCTCCTACCAATTTTTCTTGAAATCTTGATATTGCTACATCAATTACAATTGCTCCTTCTTTGATCATGTCTGGAGTTAATTTGAATTTGTTTCTGTCGCCTACTGCGGTGATGATAATATCTGCAGCTTGACATAATTCTGCTAAATTTTTGGTTTTAGAATGACAAGTAATTACTGTGGCATTTTTTTCTAACAATAAATGATATAGTGGTTTTCCTACTAGGTTACTTCGATTGATTAGTACTATGTTTTTCCCTTCTAGATTGATATCATGATAATCAAACATCTCCATAACTCCTGATGGTGTACATGCAACCAATGCCGCTTTTTTCATAGCTAGTAATCCTGCATTATGTGGAGTCAAACCATCTACATCTTTTAATGGTGAAATTCTTGATGTGGTGGAAAATTCATCTAACTGTTTTGGTAATGGGAGTTGCACTAGAATTCCATGAACTGTTCTATCTGAATTTAATTCGTCAATAATTTTTATTAATTCTAATTGTGTAATGTTTGAATCTAATTTGTGGTCTTTGGTTGCTATTCCGACCTCCTCGCATGCCTTGTGTTTATTCCGTACATATGTGGCAGAAGCTGGATCTTCTCCAATCAGGACTGTGGCTAAACATGGTGAAATTCCTTGTTTTTTCAACTCTTCTGCTGCTTTTTTGACTCTGTCTTTGACTGATTGAGCAATAAGCTTACCATCAATTTTGACTCCTACCATGATCTGCTTTTGATTTGTAGATATTTAATTCTTGGAATTCAAGTTGAAAATCGTGGAAAAGAAATTAAATGGTTCTTTTCCTAGTCATATCATGTTTGTAATGATAGCCGACATTTCCCTCAAAGATGGCGCTGAAGAAGATTTCAAAAGCTGGTTTGCAGAATCAAACAAAGTATTATGTAATTTTCCTGGATTCATTTCAAGACGATTCTTGAAATCCACTGATGGAAGTTTTAGAATTCTTGTAGAGCATGAGAGTAAGGAGACTTTTATCAAAATGCATCAGAGCCCTGAACATGAAAAAATTCACCCAACTGGACATTCTTTCATGAGTGCAGACCCTCAAAGAAAAACATACGAAGTAGCTGCTGAATAAAATTGAAACTAGAGTATGATTTAGAAACATATCTAGAAAAAATTAAAAACAATAATTCGTACTTTCAAACTTTTATCAATAAGGATAGTTTAGCTGCAGGAGTTCTAGTATTGAAACCAGGTGAAGAAGATACACAAACCCCTCATGACAGTGATGAGGTATATTTTGTCATATCTGGTAATGGTTTTCTGAAAATCAAGGACAAGGATTACAAAGTATCTAAAGATAAATTATTTTTTGTAGCTAAAGATGTAGAGCATTATTTTCATGGAAATACTCAAGAACTCAAGGTTTTGTATTTTTTTGGCGGTCCTGATTCTTAACTAATTATTGTCCTTCTGCCTGAAACTTTGATTTTCTTTCTGGCAAATAGATTTACTGCCTCTGGATAAATTCTATGTTCTTCTTTTAGAATTCTTTTTGAAAGTGATTCTTCAGTATCTTTTTCATTAATCTTGACTACTGCTTGAATAATTACAGGTCCTGTGTCCATTCCTGAATCTACAAAATGAACTGAACACCCTGACACTTTGGCTCCATATTCTAATGCTTGTTTTTGTGAATCCAATCCTGGAAATGCTGGTAATAATGCTGGGTGAATATTGATTATTCTGTTTTTGTATTTTTTGACAAACTCTGGACTAATGATTCTCATAAATCCTGCAAGGCATACAAGGCCATTTTTTGGCGTGACTCCATGTTTTGTGAGGATAGAAATAATTTCTTTATCGTATTCGGCTCTGGTTCCTTTGAATCCTTTACTCTGAACCACTTCGATTTTGACTCCTAATTTTTGAGCTATTTTGAGTCCTTTGGCATCATGTTTGTTAGAAATTACTATAGTTGGATTGATTGGAATCTTTTTTTTCTTAATTGCCTTTAGGATGGATTCCATGTTACTCCCACGACCTGAGATTAGAATTCCTAGATTTAGCAACTAGTCAATAGTAGATCAAACCTGCAATTTATATCAAATCCAACTGATTTGATTTTCATTGCCTAGTAAAGTCAGGATGACAAAGAATGGAATTCTGTGTGAAGTTGATGATAAACGAGTTTACTTGGATCCAAAAAACAGTGATGTCAATGGAATAAACTTTGTATCTCATGCACACTCTGATCATCTTCCCTCAAAAAACGGTGGAACCATTTTATCTTCTATTGAGACTAATGAAATAGCCTATCTTAGAGGATTTAGGATGGAAAATCATGTTGAATCCCTTGATGATTTCTCTTTAATTGACAGTGGCCATATTTTAGGTGCTAAAGGATTACTTTTTGATGATATTTTCTATACTGGGGATGTTTGTACTAGGGATCGTGGATTTCTGAAAGGCGCTAAAATCCCAAAGTGCAAAACTTTGATCACTGAATGCACATTTGGCTTACCTGAATTTGTTTTTCCAAAACTTGAAGATATTCTTAAACAAGTAAATGAATTAATTTCTGAACTTTATGGTAGAGGCGTTCCTGTAATTTTGATGGGATATCAATTAGGTAAAGCCCAAACTATCACTCAGTTCTTTGGACACTGGGGTCCATTATACCTACATGATTCTGTAAAAGACATGAACACATTACATCAAAAATTTGGCGTATCTCTAAATGATGGTATTGGACATACTGAAGCTGAAAAAAATGGTTTGCTTGAAAAAAAGCCATGGGTTATGGTTGCCCCTATGATGTCAAGTAAAAACAAATTTGTCCAAGACATGAAATCAAAATATGGTGCTGTAACAATTGGATTTAGTGGATGGGCACAATCCATGAAATATTCTTTTGGGAGACGAACTGATTATTCTTTTCCTATGAGTGATCATTGTGATTACAATGAGTTAATTGATATGGTTGTGCAATCAGGAGCTGAACAAGTTTACACAATCCATGGGTTTGTAGATGAATTTGCAGAAGATTTGAGGAAAAGAGGAATTAGTGCACAGCCTTTACTTGAAAATTCATTAGATAATTTTACTTCGTAAATTCATTACATCCACAATTATTTACTAGACATGTTTCTGCATTTCTGATATGATCATGTGAAAAGTGCTTACATTTTTCATTTTTACAAATTCTTCGTAGAGCTTCTTTCTGTACTACTGTCTGAGCAATTTCATTTGCTTTGTCTTTTGAATATCCTTTTTTATCGATATAGAAATGAACTACTCTATTATACAACATATCTGGATTGAATTGTTTTTCTAGCAATACTGTCTCTTCCTATTACCTCTTCTAAAACTTGATCCCTCATGACAGTCACATTTGCAGGAAATGTCATTGCAAAATCCGTGGTTATTTTTTACCATGTCTTAATTAGACAATTATGATATTTGAAGGGCTCTCCTTTGTGAATAATCATATGTTTAATTAAATTTAAAAAAATTGATATTTTTACAAGTAATTTTTTGAAAATTTATCTTAAAATCACGCCTATATCCATTAGATTTGTGTGAGTTGGGCTTGTTTTGATATTTCCTTTTTGTTTTTGAAAAAATCTTCCTGAATCATTATTTTTGAGAAATCCTTTCATTATATCCAAATCAACTTTTACATTTTCTGTAATTGCTCCTGCAAAAATTGAATTACCATCTATTCCATCAGTCCCTGCAGATGAAATGACCATTTTTTTTAATTTCTGTGTATTTTTTAATAGTCTTAAAACTAATTCTTGATTTCTTCCTCCCATCCCTTTTCCTATAACTTTGACTGTTGGCTCTCCACCAAAAATAATGCATGTTTTATCGTTCTCTGAAATTTTTTCAAGAATTTTTGTTACTACTTCTTTAATGTCTCCGAAAATATTGATCACATTAACTGTATAGCCCATTTCTTCTGCTTTAGATTTCATTTCATTTAGGCAATCACCATTGTTTGCTATCACATAATTTTCAATTTTAGCTTTTTTTGGAGTCTCTAGTTCTTTTTCATTCATTCTATTTTTTAAAAGTGTAAAAACTTCATTGGGTATTTTCCATCCTATTTTGTATTTTTTGATGATTTCTAATGCATCTGCATATGTTGTATCATCCATGTATGTTGTACCTGATGCAATAGATGATAGATCATCTCCTTCAACATCTGACATTACTAACCCGATACCATTGCATTTCATATTCTCCACAAGTTTACCTCCCTTGATTTTAGATAGGTGTTTTCTTATACAATTGAATTCTTGTATACTGGCTCCTGATTTTAGCAGAGTATCTGTGACATGCACTTTGTCATCTAATGTAATGTCGTCCGGCATTGCCAGCAATGATGAGCCTCCTCCTGAAACTAGAAAAATTATCAACTCGTCGCTTCGTTTGTTTTGAACGAATTTCATGACTTCCTTTGCTGCCTTCACACTTGTGGTATCTGGTCTTGGGTGTCTGGAATTGAAAATCTGGAATTTTTTACCTTTGATTACTGATTTTGAGCCTTTAGGAATGACTATGACCCCACTTTTTAATGGAATTATTGCATTTAATGCCCTGGTCATGGTGTCTCCTGCCTTTCCAAAAGCTACTGAATAGATGTTTGAATATTTCTCTAAATTGAATGATTTACCATTAATTTTGATTTCATTAGGGGTGACAAATTTTTTGATTATATTTTCTGGGTTTGCTGCTTGAAGTCCTGCCTCTAAAATTTCCAAACAATCTTTTTTCTTGTCTGTAGTTGCCAGGTCATCAAAATTTTGAATTATCATGATGTCCATAGATAATGCAAGATATAATAATAATCAATGATGTCTTTGATTTATGCAAACAGTACGCATTCCAAAAGTTATCAACTTTGGAGAAAATGCACTTGGTGAAACAGAGTATCCAAAAAATGCCCTAGTTGTCACAACCGTTCCGCCAGCACTATCTGACAAATGGTTGGCAAGAATGGGTATACAGGATTACATGTTGTATGACCAAGTAAAACCTGAGCCATCAATTGAAGATGTCAATACTGTTATTTCACAATTCAAAGACAAAGATCCATCCTGTCTAATTGGACTTGGTGGTGGAAGTTCGATGGATGTAGTAAAATATGCTGCACCTGAGATGAAAAAAGAAAAAATCTTAATTCCAACAACATTTGGAACTGGAGCTGAAATGACAACTTATTGTGTTCTGAAATTTGATGGTAAAAAGAAATTGTTACGTGAAGACAAATTTTTAGCTGACATGGCTGTAGTGGATTCATACTTTATGGATGGCACTCCAGAACAAGTTCTAAAAAATTCTGTCTGTGATGCATGTGCTCAAGCAACCGAAGGCTATGATAGCAAACTAGGTAATGACTTGACCAGAACTTTATGCAAACAAGCATTTGATATTCTGTATGATGCAATTATGAATGACAAACCAGAAAACTATCCTTACGGATCAATGTTGTCTGGAATGGGCTTTGGTAATTGTTCAACCACTTTAGGACATGCATTGTCCTATGTGTTCTCAAATGAAGGTGTACCCCACGGATATTCGTTATCCTCTTGTACTACCGTTGCACACAAGCATAACAAATCAATCTTCTATGATAGATTCAAGGAGGCTATGGATAAACTCGGCTTTGACAAACTAGAACTCAAAGCAGATATTTCAGAAGCAGCAGACACCGTAATGACAGATAAAGGACATTTGGATCCAAACCCAATTCCAATATCTAAAAACGATGTTGTAAAATGTCTTGAAGATATCAATGCAGGTAATTTGTAAAAAATTCAACATTTTTTACTTTTTTTATATTTTATTGAGAAGCTGCGAAATTGGCAGCTTGGTGAAACCTTTTATTCTAATACTCTAAGATAATTGTACTTGGCATCAAAACAGCTCAAATTCGGTATTCAGAATGGACTAAACGTAGCAAGAGCTGGTTATACTGAAGACCAGATATTGACAGCATGTATACTTGCTGATAAAACTGGTTATGATTCTATTTTCTATATGGACCACACAAATGTCCCCCAATGGAAAAATGCAACTGTCCTTGATCCTTGGGTAATGTTATCTGCAATTGCAGCTGTGACAAGTAATGTTGAACTAGGAACTTGTGTAACTGATGCCATTAGAAGACATCCTTCTAACATTGCGCTAGCAGCTATTACTCTTGATAGAGTTTCAAAAGGTAGAGCAATTTTGGGAATTGGAGCAGGTGAAGCACAAAATCTTAAAGAATTTTGCATTCCATTTGAGAAACCAGTTTCTAAGTGGGAAGAACAAATTGAAACTATTCATAAATTATACCAATCAACCCCTGACAACACTGTAGATTATGCAGGAAAATATTATCAACTTGAAGGCGCATGTTTACAAGCTCCTCCAATTAGAAAACCACGTCCACCAACCTATATGGCCTCTGGTGGTAAACGTACACTTGCATTAACTGGAAAACTCGGTGATGGATGGCTACCAATTGGTTATACTCCTGAATTGTTTGAAGATCATAAAAAACAAATCGAGGTCTCTATGGATGCTAATAACAGAACACAAGAAGAAAAAGATAATTTCCAAATGGCTTTAGATATTGATGTCTACTTTTCAGAAGATGCAGAAGCATCTTGGGCTAAAATGAAAGAAGCAGTGAAAGTTAGTTTATTCAAGCCTGAAATTTTGAGAGTTCACGGATTAAAAGAAATTGAAGGATTTGATTTCGTGAAATACTTTACAGAATATTCCATGTCTGATCAAAGTTGGATTGTAAAGATGCGAGAGGCTGCAACTAAAATTCCTAATGACGTTGCACGTTCATCTACTGCAGTTGGTACTCCTGAAGATATGATTCCTGTATTTGAGAGATTCATGGATGCTGGTGTTAATCACTTTGTAATTAGATTCTGGGGTAAGAACTACTTTGGTTCCATTGACAAATTTGCAAGTCATGTGATGCCTGTATTACGTGAAAAAGCCAAGGCCAAGGCTAGACAATAAGACGTTCTTTTCTCTTACATACAGTAAATCATTTAGTTTACTATCTATTACATAATATCATGGATGAAGACATTCCTGAATCAGTAAAAAAATGCCTTGATATTTTAGAAGAAAATGTGGAAATCTTGGCAAATCTTGAATATGATTTGGATGATGAAAAGGAAGATGAATTGACTCCTGATTTGGAGTTACACAATCTATATGATATGACTGAAGATGTTGCAGAATCTTCAAAACTAAAACGTGCAGAATCTAATTTTGCAAGACGTCAAGCTGAAGATTCCTTATAATTTAATGTCTGCTGGCCTTTTCTTTATTTTTTGATTTTGCTTTGCGTTTGTTTCTCTGTTTCTCTAATCTCTTCCTAGTTCGCTCAGTTGCATTTGTGGAGCCTTGAATGATCTTTGTTTTACTTCCATCCCTTAACATTATTTCTTTACCTTTGAATCTAAATTCAACATCTCTGCATTTGATGTAATATTTTTTTAGACAAAAAAATATCCTATTGTTAGTACCGTGCATCTCTTTGACTTCTTTTGTTTTTTTCAGTTCATTGAGAATATTTCGTAGTAATCCTTTATCGATATCAGTAATTCTATGCAGTTCTCTAAACCAGATGAATCTTGAATCTGAACCCCATTCTTCTAGAAGATCTAATGTTTTCTTGGTGGCCTCTTCCCATTCTTCATCTATTTCGCTCATTTTCTTCTTCTAAATTATCCTAAATTTAGCAATTTACATTAATGAAGAATTTGGATGAAAAAAGTCAAGTTTTAGAATGTTGTTTGCTTTTGATTATTTCTGTAATTGTATTCTATGAGTACGGAATTCAAAACTGAATGTACTGAATTAGAATGTAGAATTTTAGAAATCAAGGCAATGGCCAAAGAATTAGATGAAGAAGAATAACTCTATCTTTTTGATTTTGCTTTTCTTTCCTTGATTCTAGATTTTGTCACCTTTACTGACTGCTTTTGGTTATTTTCCATCTTGTTTGCTATTGAATCAATTTGTTTGATTATTTTTGCTTGTAATTCTGGAGAATTTGTTTTTAGTAATTTTGTTTTTAATTTTTTTAATTGATCTGAATACCCTTGAAAGTCTGCTCTTAATTCATTCAGATAAGGATCATCCATGATACTTTTTAATTCATCTTCTATTTTAGGAATTTCGATACTCTGGATTTATAATATTATTTAATTAAATTATTTTATGCAACTAACTGGAATTCTCCAAATCCGTTCATATGAGAAAATTAAAGAATTTTTGAATGATGAACATGTCGGACGTGTTGCTAGCATTGATGCAAATGGGTTTCCTCAGATAATTCCCATGAATTTTGTATTTCGTAATGATGTAGTCTACATGCATTCTCATGTAAAGGGTGAAAAATTAGATAATATTTCTAGAGACAACAAAGTAGGATTTGAAGCTGACAGAGAACTAGAATTTTTACCTTCTTACTTTGAAGATCCACACAATGCATCTTTAGCTGATACGCTATACATCAGCATTGTAATCAAAGGAATAGCCTCTTTTGTATCTGATAGAGAAGAAAAAACACTTGCACTAAATGGATTGATGGAAAAGTATCAGCCTGAAGGACAGTATGATCCAATCCAATCTGATATGAGAGTTTTGGATGCTGTTAGTGTAATCAAAGTAACTCCTAAAACACTTCATGGGAAATACAAAATTGGTCAGCATATGAGGTCTGATGATAGACTGAATCTAGCTCAAAAAATTCTAAAGAAAAATTCCCATTCTGCCCTGAAAACTTTGAAAATTATGGGTTTTGAGGTAACTGATTCAGGTTTGAAAATGATTGATGAGCCTGTATGGTGATTTTATCTTATGTCTTTATTGTTTTAAATTTTAATTTCATAGTGTGATTTTGAAAGTATTCTTGTATTGCTGTTTTAGTTTTTGTCTCTTGAGATTGGTTTAAAATTGCAGTCATGATTTTTTCAATATATCTCTCTAGTTTTTCTTTTCTTTCTTTTGCTATTTTGTAAGGTATGATTTCCAATTTTTGTTGATGTTCTAATCTTATGATGACCATGTAAGCCCTGTTAACTTCTTCTTGAATATGTTCTAGTAATTCTAATCCTTTTTTCCTAAAGCGTACTCCATCATCCATCATAATTGTGGGAATTTGTTTTATGATGTTTAGCTCCATTTTTTGATTGGCTTCAAAAACTGTCATCATTTGTAAAAAATTAAATTCACTTTGAATCGTATCCTTTTTTTTGTAGAGAATTTTATTTGTATTGGGTTTAGTTTCAAGATAATCCATCTCTGCTAGCCTCTTTAATGCCTGAATTATGGCTGATTTGTCGCCGCCCACTTTTTTGACAATTTCATTTGTAGCTCTCCAGTTGGTAGTTAGATTGAATATTTTATCATCATAGATGGTTGTCAAATGGTTTGATTACGAAAACCGTTAGTTAAATCATTTCATTTAATGTGCTTTCTATCCTTCAGAAATTACTACAAATCCTTGAAAGTTTACTCTTTCATATGTCATAAATTTATACTATATTTTACTCTGAACTGTTTTCTGTTTACCTGAGTGTTTCACTCTACAAACGTTAGCTATAAGTTCAGTTTTTGGGGATTGTATATGTTGGAACTACTATCTCAGTTTGAATTGGTATCTGATTATGCCCCTACAGGTGATCAGCCCCAAGCAATTGATGCTTTAGTTAAGGGTGTAAAGAAAGGAGCAATTCAAACTCTTCTTGGTGTGACTGGGAGTGGCAAAACATTCTCTATTGCAAATGTAATTGCAAGGACAGGAAAGAATACTCTGGTAATTTCCCATAACAAAACTCTTGCAGCACAACTTTATGCAGAACTAAAACAATTTTTTCCAAAAAATAATGTTGGATATTTTGTATCATACTATGACTATTATCAACCAGAAAGTTATCTTCCACAAACTGATACGTATATTGAAAAAGATACTCAGATTAATGAAAAAATTGAAAAATTAAGACTGGAAGCTACTGCAATGCTGCTTTCAGGAGAACCCACTATCATCATATCTACCGTTTCTTGCATCTATTCTCTTGGAAACCCGCGTGATTGGGAAGATTTAGCTATCACAATTAACACTGGTGATGAAATTAAAAGAAACGAGATTATACGACGATTTGTAGATGCTCGATATGAAAGAAACGATACTGAAGTGGCCCCTGGAAACTTTAGAGTAAAGGGAGATACTATTGATGTTACCCCGGCATATTCTGAAGATTTAGTTAGAATTTCTATGTTTGGAGATGAGATAGAAAAAATTGCTATTTTAGATCATGTATCCCTTAAAGAAAAAAAGAGAATCCAGCAAATGAAAATTTTTCCTGCCAAACACTATCTAATTGCAAAAGATGTTCGAAAAAAAGCTGTAACTTCAATTAAAGATGAATTGAAATTAAGACTGCCTGAATTAAATGAATTAGAAAAACAAAGACTAGAGATGAGAACAAAATATGATTTAGAAATGATTGAGGAGTTGGGATATTGTTCTGGAATTGAAAATTATTCTAGACATTTTGATGGAAGAAAAGCTGGAGAAAAAGCATTTTGTTTGATGGATTTTTTTGGTGATGACTATCTAATGGTGATTGATGAATCACATGTTACTTTGCCACAACTTCATGGTATGTACAAAGGTGATCATTCTAGAAAAAATGAATTGATAACATATGGATTTAGACTGCCAAGTGCATTTGATAATCGTCCATTGAAATTTGAAGAATTTGAAAAATACATCCAAAATACCATCTTCGTTTCAGCAACACCTTCTGAATATGAAAAAAACATCTCCTCTCATATTGCTGAACAACTCGTTAGACCTACTGGCTTACTTGATCCTCAAATTGAAATCAGACCTACAAAGGATCAAATGGATGATTTAATTAAAGAAATACACAAAAGATCTGCTAATTCTGAGCGTGTTTTGGTCACAACTCTCACAAAACGAATGGCTGAAGATTTGGCTGAATATCTTTCAAAAAAGCAAGTTCGGGTAAGATACATGCATTCTGAAATTGAAGGATTGCAACGAACTGAGATAATTAGGCAACTACGTCTTGGCGAATTTGACGTTCTTGTGGGGATTAATCTTCTCAGGGAGGGATTGGATATCCCAGAAGTCTCTTTGGTTGCAATATTGGATGCTGATAAGGAAGGGTTTTTGAGAAATTTTACAAGTTTGATTCAGACCTGTGGTAGAGCTGCAAGAAATGTAAACGGAACTGTCATAATGTATGCTGATAACAATACGAAATCTATGAAAAATGCTGTGAGTGAAACAAAGCGTCGTAGAGAAAAACAAATACAATATAACAAAGATCATAATATTATTCCTAAAACAATTATCAAATCTGTTCCAGATCAAGAAGTTGCTTTAGATGATTCAAAATTAAAATCAACACATGATTTGTCTACTGAAATAATTGAATTGGATGCACAAATGAAAAAATATTCTGAGGAATTAGATTTTGAACGTGCAATTGAATGTAGAGATAGAATAAAAAGAATGGAAAAGGAGATTGAATTTAAAAATGGTAGAAAATAAACTGAAAATTCGTGGCGCCCGTCATCACAATCTAAAGAATTTGGATATTGATATTCCAAAAAACAAATTGGTTGTAATTAGTGGCTTATCTGGATCTGGCAAGTCTACGTTGGCATTTGATACTATTTATGCTGAAGGCCAGAGAAGATATGTTGAATCCCTTTCATCTTATGCTCGTCAATTTTTAGAAATGATGGATAAGCCTGATGTTGATTCGATTGAAGGTCTATCCCCTGCAATTTCAATACAACAAAAAACTACTAGTAAAAATCCTCGTTCTACTGTTGGAACTACTACTGAAATTTATGATTACATGAGATTGTTATTTGCAAGAATTGGTATTCCTTATTGTACAAATTGTGGACGCAAAGTTTCAACACAATCTATTGAACGAATATGTGATTCAGTACTCAAAGATTTTTCAGGAAAAAAGATTCTCATTTTAGCTCCAATCATTCAGAGAAAAAAGGGAACTTATGAGAAGTTATTTGAACAAATCAAAAAAGATGGATACTCTAGAATACGACTAAATGGTGAAATTTTGAGCCTAGATGATGAAATTCCATCCCTTGACAGGCAAAAATGGCACAATATTGAGATTGTAGTTGATAGGATTACTACTGAGAAATCAGAACGATCTAGACTTTTTGAAGCCATACAGACTGCAATCAAGGCATCTAAAGGTGATGTTATGATTGCAACTGAGAAATCAGAAAAAATTTTCTCACAAAACAATGCGTGTCCTTATTGTGGATTGACAGTAGGTGAATTAGAACCTCGTTCATTTTCATTCAACTCTCCTTTTGGTATGTGTAAAACATGTAATGGTCTGGGAGTGAAGATGGAATTTGATGCAGATTTAGTTGTACCTGATAAAACAAAATCCATTTTAGATGGCGCAATAGTGCCTTGGAGTGGAAGATTTTCTGCATTTAGACGACAAGCATTAAGGGCAGTAGGCAAAAAATTTGGTTTTGATTTGATGACTCCTTTTGATAAAATTCAACCTAAACATCTTAAAATAATTTTACATGGTACAGATGATTTGATAGATTTCACATATCGTTCAAAATCTGGAGATTCATCTTGGCAATCTACAAATACGTTTGAAGGTGTTTTATCTAATTTACAACGAACATTTATGGAAACTGATTCTGAATCAAAAAGAGAATGGTTAAAGCAATTCATGCGTGACACTCCTTGCACTACATGTGATGGTAAAAAATTAAAGCCAGAATCACTTGCAGTTAAAATTAATGAACAAGGAATAATGGATGTTTGTGATATGTCAATTGATCATTGTTATGATTTCTTTTCTTCATTGAAGTTAACTGAAAATGAACAATACATTGCAAGAGATGTTTTAAAAGAGATAAGAGAACGTCTTGAATTTTTAATGAATGTGGGATTGAACTATCTTACATTAAACAGATTAAGTTCCACGTTATCTGGTGGCGAATCACAACGAATTAGATTGGCAACTCAGATTGGTTCCAATTTGACTGGAGTATTATATGTCCTTGATGAACCTACCATTGGTTTACATCAGCGAGATAACACACGACTCATTAAAACGCTAAATAAGCTACGAAATCTGGGAAATACTGTAATTGTTGTAGAGCATGACGAGGAAGTTATCCGAAATTCAGATTGGATGATTGATTTGGGCCCTGGAGCAGGTGTACATGGAGGAAATGTTGTTTTTGAGGGAACTGTAAATCAAATTCTAAAGGATAATCGGTCTGTGACTGGTTCGTATCTAAAAGATAATTCCTTGATAAATTTGGAAAATAAAACTCGTAATCGTTCTGGTTCATTGTTTGTAAAGAACGCATCTGAAAATAATCTTAAAGGTATAGATGTTGAAATTCCTTTGGGTCTTTTTGTTTCTGTAACTGGAGTTTCGGGTTCTGGAAAATCTACATTAATCAATGATATTTTATTAAAATCCTTAGAAAATCATTTTTACAAATCAAATGTTAGACCTGGCACTCATAAAGAAATTACTGGATTGGAAAACATTGATAAAGTAATTGCTATTGATCAATCTCCAATTGGTAGGACTCCGCGTTCAAATCCTGCAACATACATTGGAGCGTTTACGCCAATTAGAGAACTGTATGCAAATACTGCATTATCCAAAGAACGTGGATATGCGCCTGGACAATTTTCGTTTAATGTGGCTGATGGTAGATGTTTTGCATGTGATGGCGATGGAGTAAAGCAAATTGAAATGCAGTTTCTATCTGATGTTTATGTAAAGTGTGATGAGTGTAAAGGAAAAAGATACAATACTGAAACTCTATCTGTACTGTACAAGGGAAAAAACATTTCAGATATTCTGGACATGACTGTCTATGAGGCATTAAATTTCTTTGAAAACATCCCTGCAATTAAACGAAAATTGCAAACAGTATATGATGTTGGTTTAGAGTATATCAAACTAGGACAGTCTTCTACCACGTTATCTGGTGGTGAGGCTCAAAGAGTCAAACTCGCATCTGAACTATCAAAACGAGGGACTGGAAAAACTCTCTACATATTAGACGAGCCTACGACAGGCTTGCACTTTGCAGATGTTCAAAAATTGTTAGATGTTCTTAACCGCCTTGTGAATCTTGGAAATACTGTTGTGGTAATTGAGCACAACATGGATGTTATCAAAAATTCTGATTGGCTAATTGATCTTGGACCTGAAGGTGGTGATGAAGGTGGGCGAGTTGTAGCAATTGGCACTCCTAAGGATATTTCAAAAGCACCTGGAAGTTATACTGGAAAGTATTTGAAGAAAATATTGAAAAAATGACTTTTGATATTTCAAAAATTACTGTTCCTACGGATCCTGGAATCTATTTGATGAGAGATATTGATGGAACAATTATCTATATTGGCAAGGCAAAAAATTTGAAAAATAGAGTAAGATCATATTTTAACAAAAATCAAAATTATAAAACACAAAAACTAGTTGAAAATATTTCTGATATTGAATTTGTTTTAACTGATAATGAAAGTGAAGCATTTCTCTTAGAGTCAAATATGATCAAGAAATATAGGCCTAGATTCAATATTGAATTAAAAGATCAACAAAGGTATACGTATCTTAGAATCTCTGATGAAAAATTTCCTAGATTATTGGTTTCAAGAAGAACTAGAGATGGAAAATTTCTAGGAAAAGGTAAAACTTTTGGTCCATTCACACAAGGCAGTTCTAAATTACTTACAATCGGTACGTTAAGAAAAGCATTTCAAATTAGAATTTGTAAAACTCTTCCAAAGAAGGTTTGTTTAGAATATCATTTGGGGAATTGTGAAGGTCCATGTGAATTCAAAGATGCTCAGGAAAGATATCCTAAACATGTAGAAGCATTACAAGATGTTCTAAAAGGAAAAAATCAAACTAGGATTTTTATAAAAAAATTAGAAGAGGAAATGCAGCAAGCTGCAGAATTGCAGCAATTTGAGCGTGCAAAGGATATTCGTGATACTTTGATTAGGCTTGGAAGTCTTCAAACAAAACAAAAAATGGAATATGTTGAAAATTCTGATGAGGAATACTTTGGAATGAGTATTCAAGAACAATCTGCAATTGTGATGAATTTTAGAATGATCAATGGCGTGATTCGAGATAGTGATAAGTTCTTTTATGATTTGGTAGGTGATAATTCATTCTCAAATTTTTTATATCAATATTATTCCACACATAAAATCCCAAAATTCATCATAGTTAGTGAACTTCCTGAAAATCAAATATTGCTAGAATCTTTACTTTCAGAACAATCTGGGTTTGATGTAAAGATCTCTGTCCCTACTCGCGGAAAGAAAAAAGATATCATTAATCTAATTTTAAAAAATATCCAATTAATTCATTCAAAAGGTGGTGACCCTGGCTTGGTTGAATTAAAAGAAATTCTTAATCTTCCCGTTATTCCAAACATCATTGAATGCTTTGATATTTCTAATCATGGTGAGGATTTTGCTGTGGGTTCTATGGCTAGATTTGTTGGAGGGATTCCTAACAAAGATGGGTATAGGAAATTTAAAATCAAAACAGTTTCGGGAAGGGATGATTTTGCGATGATTGAAGAAATTATCAAAAGAAGATACTATAGATTATTAGAAGAAAATTCTGAACTGCCTGATTTGATTGTTGTAGATGGTGGTAAAGGACAACTTGGCTCTGCTATGAAATCTCTGGTGTCTCTTGGTTTGAATGTACCGTGTATATCTTTGGCAAAAGAAAATGAGGAAGTATATCTTCCAAAACATAAGAGTCCCATTATAATCCCCAAATACAAATCCTCTTTGAAAATCTTACAGTATGTAAGAGATGAAACCCATAGATTTGGTGTGGCATATAATAGAACTATAAGGAAAAATCAAATAAAATAAGAAAAAAGGAAAAAGTTTTTTGCTAGTTCACTGTAACACTACCGACCATCCAAGGATGTACCATACAGAAGTAATCGTAGCTGCCTGGATCATTGAATTCAAATGCATAAACTGCATCTGCCATGACTAGACTGCTATCAAATATACCTGATGGACCATCAGCTGGACTGCCACCAGTTACTGTGTGTGCAGCTGTGTCAATGTTAATCCATTCTACTGTGTCTCCAGCATTGATTGTGATGTCTGCTGGTAAGTAGCATGCATTATTTTCTTCACATCCTGGAACTGAAGTACCTACTGGAATGTCAACTGTGTGAGTTGTTGGTCCTGCTGGTTCTTCCATAGCTGGAGCTGTAACTTCTATGGATATTTTTTCTTCAAGTTCTACAGTTTTTTCTTCTACAATAATAGCCTCTGTTTTTGTGAGGTCTAGTATTTTGTAATCAACTGTGAATGCAGTGGTTTTCATTGTGTGAACTGCTAAAGCATTACCGGAAAATGCCCATTCACCTTTTGCATTCTTTGGATCAACAAATGTTAATTCAAAGATTGTTTCACCATCTGGTGTCCAAGTCTTTGCTGGTTTTTCATCAGCTCCGATTGGTCCTCTAAGTGTGACTAGTTGAATATTTTCAGATGCATCATAAACTAGTGTACCTGAATATATCATGTCACTTGGTGCCAATAGTACTGCAAGTTGGTGTGATTCATGACCCAATCCTGGATCTGTATCAGATGTGGCTCGCTCATAACCAGATTTCAATGGTTTCATTTTTTCTTCCATTACTGGTTCAACTGTTTTTGTAACAGTTGGAGTTGAGACACTGGGACCGGCGCTTTGAACACCATCCATATAGAATGCTGTTCCTACACCTACAACAATAATTGCAATTGTAAATGCAATTGCTGCTTTGTCTATGCTTGCCATAATTAATCAAAGATTTTCTGCATACTAAATAAATCTAATCTTTGTAAATGGATTTTTTCACAAGTTTATCTTATTTGAATTCATTATTATTGAAATATTTTCAACATTGTCGATCGTCAATTGAAATTTTCATAGGATCGCTGTAATTGAAGATGAGGCGTTGTCAATGTTATTGAACAAATCTTTCTTTTATCAAACTGGTGCCAAATATGGTTACAAACTGCGATTGAGCTCTCACCAAGTAACTATCCGTTTTTGGTCTTAAGCTCTTTTGCTTCTAGTATTTTATTTGCCAGATTATCTTTTTGTTGGATTTGTTCAAATTCGATCTTTAATTTTCTTTGTGTAGTTAACTGTTTGATGAATTTAATTCGATTGGCAATAAATTCATCTTCTATTTGCAAGTCTGCATTTAATTGATTAATCATTGTTTTTTCATCTAATTTTATTTTGACAACATCTTCATTTTTTATTTTGAATACTCCAATTCCCCAAAACAACCCGATATGTAATGCAACATATTTTGATTGTAAATCTGTAATTTTATTTTTGTATATTTGTGCATGTTCTCTACTTTGATCAACAATTGAATCATTTGTTTGAATTATCCATGCAATTTTTTTTGCATTCCCATCTGAATAGAAAATATGGTTCAATTGTCAACCAAAAAGTGGTCTTTTGTTAATATATTTTGAATCCCCCACTTATGATCATAGATTGAAAGGTGTACATATGTTAGAGTCACACGCTTTCTTCTCAAAAATGGTCGATGAATTAGTTGAATTCTCCGAATATGATCCAGAATTGGCAGATGGAATCAAATGGTTAGATGATCAGGCTCAGAAAAAAGGTATCACATTTTATGACATGGTTTTTGAAGTGCTATACAAACACGATGTAAACTCTAAAGCCAAAGATTGGTTAAGTACAAGAAATTAAATTTATTTTCTCAAGTCTAATGTTTGATATTCACAACCTTCAGGTCCACAATATTTTCCAACGTATGTGGCCTTTGGTCTGTATAATGCTGGCTTTGGTGCTGCTTCTGCAAATTTTTCTTCAATGATGTGAGCTGCCCATCCTACAACCCTTGAAATTGCAAAGATTGGGGTATTGAGATCCATTGGAATTTTTAACATATAGTATAATGATGCACTGTACAGGTCCACATTTGGATAGATGTCTTTATCCTTCTGAGACTTCATTTCTGAAATAGTAGTAGTTTCCACTTTTTCTGTGATGTCATACCATGGTTCTTTGGTTTTTTCTGCAAGTTTTCTTGATAGTTCTTTTAACACTTGTGCTCTAGGATCATATGTCTTGTAAACTGCATGACCCATACCCATAATTCTCTCCCCTGCATTCATCTTTTCTTTAATCCATCCTTCAACTTTGTCTAATTCTCCAATTTCTAAGAGCATCTTCATAACTTCTGTATTGGCCCCTCCATGTAGTTCTCCACTTAGTGCTCCTATTGCGGCACTTGAAGCTGAATACATGTGTGCTCTAGTTGATGCAACTTGTCTTGCTGTGAAAGTTGATGCGTTGAAAGTATGATCTGCATGAAGAATCAAACACGTATCAAATATTTTTTCAACTTCGGGGTCTGGTCTTTCTCCAAACATCATGTAAAGAAAATTTGCAGCGTGACTAAGTGATGAATCTGGATCCATTGGTTCTAATCCGTTTCTTATTCTATGCCAACTAGCAACAATTGTGGGAACTTTTGCAATGAGATTTATGGCTTTTTCATAACTGGCATCTTTATTTGAAAATTCTTCATCGTAATATCCTGCAAGTGCAGACACAAATGCTTGGAGCATGTCCATTGGATCTGCATCTTTTCTCCAGTTCCCCATGTTTTTTTGCATTTGTTTTGGAATGTATCTTGCATCAATGAGTTTTCCATTAAATTCGTCTAATTCTTGTTTAGTTGGTAAACTATCGTAAAGTAATAGATATGCTGTTTCTTCAAATGTTGAGTTTTTTGTAAGATCTAAAATGTCAAATCCACGATAAATGAGTCTGCCTTTTTCTCCATCTATGTTTGAAATTCTTGTATCTGCAACTTCAATTCCACGTAGACCGATATTTTTTGTCTCCATATTGAGCCTATCATAATTCTTCTATAATATTTTAGCTAAAATCATGTCTATGAAATTTAGTAATTAGTCTAATATGGCAACTTTTGGTCATAAATGATGATTTTTAATCAAAAACTAATGACTCCTAAAGAGCGTGAACATTTGAAAAAACTCGATGACATGGTACTAAATGCATCATCTGATGAATTGAAAAAAATTCAAGAAATAGATCAACAAACTCAGATGGATGGATTATCTCTTTATGATGTCTGTCTTGATTCAAGCTCATTGGTAAATCAAAGTATCAAAAAACCTTCTAGAAAATATTAACTTTACATTCTTCATTTAAATGAGGGTTTGTGATTTTTCAATCTGTATTGGCTGTCTCTAAAATTAAGAAATCTGTAAAGAAAAAACCTTCAGTGTCTAAAAAAACAGCAGCTAAAAAAGTAACCAAAAAAACAGCAGCTAAAAAAGTAACCAAAAAAACAGCAGCTAAAAAAGTAACCAAAAAAACTTCCAAACCTACAATAAAAAAATCTACTAAACAACAACGAACAAAAGTTATCTGTATTTCTCATAAAGAAGACTGTGATGGAATTAGTTCTGCAGCATTAATCCGACAAGCCTTTGGCGGTGATGCTATTCTTGTAGATTATCCTGGACAGATGGAGGCATTAAATCAAGTTGTTTTAGATGAAAAATTAAAATCATTATTCATTTGTGATTTGGGATTAAGCAAAAAAACACAAGATGAATTTATAGATATTATGACTAGACTGAGAAAAAATAAAGTTTCAGTTACTTACATTGATCATCATGATATTGATCCTGATGTTGTAAAGGCATTGCTTAAAATCAAAGTAAAAGTAATCCATGATATCAATGAGTGTACTGCTGTTCTAACTTACACTGCATTCAAATCAAAACTCAACGATCATGCATCATTTGTAGCAGCATGTGCTGCCATTACTGATTATATGGAAACTCGACCACTTGGTGCAAAATTACTACAAATCTATGATCGACAATTTGCATTGATTAGTGCAACTGTGATGACTTACAATATTGTAGGTCGCCAAAGAGAACCTGACTATTTACAATATTTAGTTGAAGAATTAGCAGACTCTAGATTCCCACATGATATTCCAAATACTTATGAATTTGCACAAATTCAAGTAGAAAAACTATCTCAAATGATTGCAAAAGTAAAGGTGGGATTGAAAACAATGACTAATCTTGGTCATATGGAAATTTTAGATGCTGGTGCAAGTGGTGCAGTCAATTTTGTAATGGGATTGTCTGGAAAAGATGTCGGTGTTGCATACAAAGAACGAGTTGATCATGGAATTTATGCTGTCTCAGTTAGAGGTTCAAAAGACTGTAAGGTTCACTTGGGCAAAATTGTAAATCTTTTAGCAACTAGTCTTGGCGGTTCTGGCGGTGGCCATGATAAAGCATGCGGCGCTGTAATTCCAAAACCTAAAATAAAAAAATTCATCACAGAATTAAATAAAAAAATAAAATAATCACTGTAAGAATCTAGGAATTTTTTTCACTAGGTGTGAAATTGATATTCTTCCAGGACCTGCAACAATTATTGCAAGAACTACTGCAAGCATCACCAAATCCCATTCCCATCCTCCTTGAGAAACAAAAAATCCGTTTTCCCATCTGATGTGAAATATTGCCCCCAGTAAAATTACTGCAAAAATTGAACCTGTGACTCTAGTCAGTATTCCTGCAATTAACAATATTCCTCCAATGAGTTCTGCTAATGCAATTGGTAACTGCATTTCTGGTGGCATTCCAATACTGGCTAACCATTCCTGCCAACTGGGATCGAATTTTTTCAAACTATGGACTATGAATATTGCACCAATTGATGCTCTGAGTCCCCAATGAGTAATGTCATGTAATACATTTCCTTTAAGGTTCGCTTCTGTATTCATGATTGAATCTTTTAGAAATTTATTAAAAGAGTTTATCCAAATCAAATTGGAATAATTGTTTAATATTTTACTGGCCAAAATTATTCAAAATTGAATCTCAAAGTTATTGTACCAATCATAATTGTATCTGTGGCTCTTGCCTCTTTGGCTATTTTGTATGGCGGTGTATCTATTCCTCAAACCACTTTTGCTAATTCTGGAGAATCTGATATGTCTTCAGAACTTACAATGATGGAGACTGACGGTGTAAAACATCTGATTCCTCTTGATAGGATAAAAGGTGGCGGTCCTCCAAAGGACGGAATCCCATCAATTGACAATCCCGTATTTGCAGATGTGCAAAGTTCTCAGTTCATGTCTGATTCTGATACTGTGATTGGGTTGGAAATCAATGGTGAAACAAAAGCATATCCTATTTTCATTTTGGTTTGGCATGAAATTGTTAATGATGAAGTGGGTGATACCCCTGTTTCAGTCACTTATTGTCCTCTGTGTTACACAAACCAAGTCTTTGAGAGAATAATTGATGGACAAGAAGTAGAATTCGGGACATCTGGAAAACTTTACAACAGTAATTTGTTGATGTATGACCGATTAACTGAATCTTATTGGAGTCAAGCTCTTGGAATGGCAGTTAAAGGCGAACTAACTGGATATAAATTGAATTTAGTTCCATTTGATGTAATAACTTGGGGTGATTGGAAACAACTTCATCCTGATACCAAGGTGCTAACTACTGATACGGGCCACATTCGCTCATATGCAACTGATCCTTATGGAAATTATTACACTGAACCTAGAATTATGTTCCCTGTAGAACATCGTGATGATAGACTATTTCCAAAAGAAATAATCATTGGATTTAATGAAGATGGAATTTACAAAGCTTACAAACAAAATGATATTGAATCAAATGTTATCATCAATGATTTGATTGGTGAGACCTCTATAATGTTAGTATCGCTATTTTCTGAAAACTCTCGTGCATTTGAGAGAACAATTAACGGAGATGTATTGGACTTTGTATATGATGATGAAAAAATTTTAGATATCCAAACTAATTCCGAATGGAATTATGATGGTCTATCTGTATCTGGTGAATATGAAGGAGAGCAGTTAGAGCGAATGCCAATTGAGCCTGGATTTTGGTTTGAATGGGTTGCATTTCATCCTCAAACCTTAGTTTTTAGTGATGAATAATGAAACCGATTCAAAAAGCAACTCTTGTTGGAATTATTACTGTAATTGTATATCTTACTGTAGTTGTAATTACAACTCCTGCATTGGAACCTCTAGATGCAATTAGTGCTGCATTTCAATTAAATTCGATTGTAATAATTGGGATGGGTATTGGAATTGGATTGCAGGTTTTTCTATCTGAAAAAAGTAAAACTTTGGGTTGTAAATTAAATGCACAGAAAAAAGCATTTGGAGGAAATACTGGTAGTACTGCTGCAACATCTTTTTTCTCATTCTTTTCTCTTGTGCCGTTAGGTTGCTGTGGTTGGTGGCTCTATGTATTATCTTTACTTCCAGGTATTGTGGGAACAGGTGTATCATCTGTACTTATTGAATATAGCCAAGTTTTAGCTTATTTGGGATTGGCAATTATTTTTGGCTTTGCAGGACTAACAGCTTACAAACTAAAACGCGAAATAAAATTACAAAAGATCGCTTAGTTTTTTTAGAAACATATTTTGTAGATATGAAATACATCGCAATCAATCTATCTTGATTGAAAAAGCAAACAATTCCCCTTTGTTTTTGGTAAGAAATCTTGCCATTTTAGAGAAAAATCCATATTTTTTGTCTCTTCGTTTTACTGCTTCTTTAGTTTCTTGTTCATCCAAAATTTCAACAGTCCCTGAATCCCATTTACCCTTAATTTTCCCTTTAATGTTACACGTTGCAATTTTTACATTGAGGTTATTTTTTAGGCGTTTTACTTTTCCTGTTTGATCTCGGGTTACAACATAAACCAAATTATCTTTAATTGTAAACCATACTGGTGTTTTTACTGATGTCCCATCTTTTTTATAAGTCTCAACTGAAATATATTTTTCTGATTTTATTTCATCTAAATTTTTCATGATTAGATTGAGATATTCTGGGATTAATATCTAGATAATGTAAGAAATCTTGATTTTGATGATACTATAATTATTGAAATTATTGATATTGCTAAAACTAATGATGCCACAACTCCAAACTCTGGAACAACTACACCGTCTTTAATTTCCACTTTGATTGATTCTTTATGTTCTGATGATATTCCTTGATTTGCAGTTATTGTATACATTCCATCTTCTTTCCACATTGAACCCCCTACTTTGATTTCAACATCAAAATCTCCGTATATTCCAGGTGTCACTTGATCAATTGTTACCAAATTTCCAGCTGGTGATTTTACAATTAATGTGATATCTGTACTTTTGTAACTTGTATTCCCTGTAATTTTGATGATATCTGAACCATTTTCTGCTTCTGCTTGCATGGATATGCCGCTAGCAATTTCTGGCTCTTTCTCTAAAATTGTTTCAGGCTTTACTTGCTGGGCCTCTGGATTTTTTGTAATTTCTTGAGAAATCACTGTAAATTGGGTCTGAGCAACCATTTTTGTGTCATCATGGCTTGCAGTGACAATGTATTCTCCTGCTGCAAAGCTTGGCACTGGCGGATTTAATAATTTCCTAAATTCCCCATCGTCATTAATTGCCACCAATGGTGCAAAGACTATTGCTCCATCAGGTCCCATTATTCTGAGTTTAATTGGTTTGAATTGAGATGCGTCTGTAATTTTTCCTGTAATCCAAATTGATTCTAAAGATTTGATTTCATTGTCTGATGTTTCTACTTGTATGGTTGATTCTGCAAAAGCTAAAGTTGAAACCATTGATACTGCAAAAAACATAAACAATGATATTTTTAGCATTCCTTTTCATGCCTTTTTGACCTATATGAATGGTTTTAACAAATATGTGGTAATGTTATTATCTTTGAATACAATTTAGTGATCTTTTCCTTAGTCTTTTCTTAATTTGTCTATGTCCTATCACTGGTAATATACAATACACACATCCTATTTTTGAAATTGAACAACAACACAAACATTCGCATTTTCCTTTATCATGATTACATTCTTGGCATTTCATATTTTTTACTCCTTGCTTTTGTTCTAAGTCTTGTTTTGCAACATGGGCATGTATTTTCTTCAGTGAGTAAAAACAATGCACATAATGAACACCATTTCTGACCTATTTTATAACGTAAATTATTTGTAAACGAAATTGATTTTTGTCGTTCACATAACCCTTTACACACCTGTGCCATGAATGCATCGGTGCAAAAATCTATTTAAGAAAATTTCCAAATTGCTTATTCTGAAAATTCAACTATTGCATCAATTTCAGTCATTGAATTAAATGGCAAACATGCAACTCCTACTGCAATTCGAGAATGCTTTCCCTTATCTCCAAATACTTCAAAGAACAAATCTGATGCAGGATTGATTACTTTGGGGTGTTGGTAAAATTCTGTATCTGAATTCACAAATCCTGATAGTCTTACAATTTTTGTTACTTTATCCAAACTGCCAAGTTCTCTTTTAATTTGAGCCAAAAGATTGATTGTGCACATTCTAGCTGATTTTTGAGCAGTCTCAAGATTATCATCTGTGACTTTTCCTGTGAACAGTACTTTGCCTTCCTCCATTGGAATTTGACCTGAGATAAATAACAAATTTCCAGTCTTTACTGCTGGAACATATGATCCTGCAGGTGTAGGTGGGTTTGGAAGTTTAATTCCTAGTGATTCAAGTTTTTCTTCGATCATGACTCTGTTCTTAAATTGTTGTCTGATTTTAGTTTTTACAGATATGTGTTATGAATTTTCTCTCCAAGTTTTAGAATAATTATGGATTACTGTATATGTGAAAAAATTTGATATTTTTTGTTACTGGAGGCATTTTATGATGAGGATCTAGTAAATGTCTCTGGTAACACTTGGTGTTTTTCTAAATCTTTAGATGTCCTGCTTTTGGAATTTTACTGCTAAAGTCTTTTTGTAATAATATTCGCTCATTTGTTTTTCTACCTTCTAACAATTTTTGGTTTGTCTTATCCATGAATTCGTTGATTTGTTTGAAACAATTTTTCAATTCTTTTTTTAATTCACTATCATCGGTGTTTTCTTTTGTCCATAGGATTGATGATGCCAATTCAAACATGCTTGTCATACTTATCAGTAATGACTCATAATCTGTTTTTGTATATTTGCTAAATTTACGTGAAACAAGATCCTTGGATATGTCTGAAAAAATCTTTCTACTTTCTATGTTCTTTAATGCAGAATTTATTCTAGATTCATATGTAAAAATTAGGTTGTTGATAAAACCAATATGTTCTTCAAGTGAATAGTGATAATATTTTTCATAATATGCTGTATTTTTGTAACCGTGTTTTTTAATGTGCCCAAGCACTTCCATTTTTTTTAATATTTCTTTCAGTTTGGCTCTGTTGAATCTTTTCTTATTATTGAGACAGTTTTCCCAAATGTCTCCAAAATAATTTTTTTCATCATTCATACATTTTAAAATATATTCTATCGAAATCATCTGCATGGCCAGTCTTTTATCTAGAATTATTTATTGGTGCTGACTGATATCCTTGCATTGTGTATTCGCGCACTTGTTTTAATGACAATTTACTCTGTTTTCTAAAACTATCCTATTTTGAGTATTTTGTACATGTTTCTTACCTACTAATCTAATGAATAGAGAATTTGAAATTGGAATATGTTATTCCATGATGAAGAATTAGATGAGGAAGAATTAAACAAATGCTTTGCAAAATTTGATTCTAAGACTATTGAACTCATTCAGCAAGAATACGAAGATGATTGATAGTGAAAAATTAGTCCATAGAGTATCTGCTCATATTGAGAAAAATCTTAGAGGCAATACTCCTTTTCAAACTACGTCTGACTTTATTTCATATATTGCGTATAAGGAATCTCAGAAAAAATCTGATACTGAGTCTGAATAATTATACTTGTTTTCTATTTTTGAAAAATTTTAATTTTTACTTATTTTAATGAGTACTTTTTCGCCTTTGTTTGAATTATTTTGGTACACCGTTCTGGTCTTATATCCTTGTTTTTGAAGACATCCATCCAAAACTGATACCCATGGTAATGAATGTCCACTGTTCAATTTTGATTCTACTGTGATGTTTTTGGTATTTGCTTCAAAATTAACATGTCCTGAACATGTAATTTGCATAACTGCATCCATTATCTCGATTATATCATCAAGTGTTTTTGATTTTAGTGAAATTCCATTTTTTTCTAATAACTTGAGCATGTCTGCATCTTGTTTTTTAGATATCATTGCAGAGTTTAGAATATACATCAAACCTGCCTCGTTTACTGTTTTGATTATTTTGTAAATTTCTTGTGCCTCTACTTTTGTCATATCTGCAAGAGCTTTAGTTTTAGTAGCGTTTTTCCAAATATTTGAAAATACTTTTTCTTGATTTATTCCTAAAATTTCTGTAGATGAAAAAATTGCTCCTTTACCGTTTTCATTATTTATCATTAGTAATTCTGTTTCATCAAAAATGAAACAATTTTGTGTAATCTCTGATGCTCTAATTTCAACTCCATCTGGAATAGATCTATATGATTCAGAACAAATTTGTGATGGTGAAACTAGTACTTTGACATCTAAATTTCTACGCAATACTGATAGTAATTGCTCTCTGCATTCAGCTAATAATCCAAAACCCCACTGATCTGTCATAATTTTGATTGATGCTTTTGAACCATCAATCATTGTTTGGAGCTGAGATAAAACATTATTTGCACTCAAATGGAAATATCTTTTTTCTTCAGAACCTCTCGTTTTTCTACTCTCTTCACTTGCCTTTTTTAAATTTGAAATTAGTGTATTCATTGCATTTACTTTATTGATTTGCTCATGAATGATTCCATCAAAAGCATCCTCTGGAGCAATTGCTGTACACATTATGGGTTTGCTTTTTGAAATAATGACTAGTTTCTTATTTTCTAATTTTAGTAATGTTGGGTAAATTTTTGTTCTGGGGATTTCAGAATAATATGCTAATTCACTGGCTGAAATAGTCCCTTTTGCTATAAGGGCTACATATGCCTGGGCTTCATACTTGCTTAATCCAAATTCTTCTAAACTAACTGTTAAAACGTGCTCATTTACCATGATTATCCTTGATTTGTTATTAGGTAAAATTGAGAGCTAAATTCCTTTACACAAATACTCAAAAAAAATCAAAATTGTATCTGCAGATGGGTGTAACTGTGGTTACTAAATTATTTGATACACTGTCCTGATATACAAAATCTAGAAGTGGTAATTGGTATGTTGGTAAAATACAGTGTCGATTCATTAGGGTTTGAAAATATTTCTCACTCTGTAACCCTGGTTCCTAGATTGGAATATTCTATGAATCTATTGGATGAAATAATAGATGTTCTTAATGATAAACAATCTGAATTAAAAGAAACAAACAAGGATTTGGTTCATGATTTTGATGAATCAGATAAAACTCATGTTGATTCCCTTACTCTAGAACATCTTGTGACTTATTCCTTGGATATTTTATTACAAGTAAAAAAGAATGCGCGGCAAATTTCCAATATTGGCAGCATTCCAGAAATCTTACCTTCTTCTATTCCTTTAATTCGAACTGTCAGTGCTCAATTGTTTAGAATTATTCCAAATTGTAGCCAAAAATTATCTGAAATATCAGTTCATTTGGGAAGCATTGTCCTTGATTCTGCTGCTCTTACTACTGCCAGATTTGATTTTAGTCAATCCAACACAGAGTCGTCAACATTACTTAATGAAGTAAAATTGATGGCCGACTCTAAATTAAGTAAGCAGTACCCTAATCTTGATTTTTTTAAACTATGCAATACTTGAGATGTTGAATCAAAAACGAGATTTTTTAAAGGATGTAGAGCGTATAAGATCCATTTCTTCTAAAATTGACAAAAAATTAACCGAAATAAAATCTACTGATGATTCAAAAATTGATAAACTTTCTTTAGATGAATTACAGGATTTAGATAAAATCGTTGGAATTGCTGATTTTATGATGTGCAAATATGCTGATAAAAAAGAAATGCGTTCAATTCTAAAATATTTTACCTCTATAATTACTGAAACTGCAGGCTCTCTAGGTGATTTGGATGATGAGGTATCTGAACTGATTCTTTCTGCTGAGGATTCAATAAACAAAGTCAAAGATATGCATAGTCATATATCTGAAAAATCTGATTTTAAAAAAAAATATCTTGACGGACCTGATTATAATGAACATGAAACAAGTGCAATTAATTTAACCAATTTTGCTACTGAGATTCACACCGTAGGATACCTAGAAAATTCTCAAGGAGATAATGCGTAGGTAATTAAGATGAGTTTAGCCCCCCAAGAATTAGAAAACACAGCAAGCAAATATGCTTCTGAAGCCATCAAATTTGATTCTCAAGGTGCACGTGGTATGGCAATCACTCATTATCAACATGCAATTGATGCCCTCGTGAAATTATTACAACTTTACCCTACCAGTAAATTAAATCAAATTTACAAAGATCGATGTAATTCTTACCATGGAAGAATTACTGCATTACAACAGGCTCATGGAGTTGAGCCTGCAGTTGATCCTAAAGCTTCTGATGAAGAGCAAAAGAAATCTGTTCAAAGACAAGAAAATGAAAATGATTTTGAAGAATTAATTATGAAAGAAAAACCTGATGTTACTTGGGATCAAGTCATTGGATTAGATGATGCAAAAAGCGCATTACGTGAATCCATTGTATATCCTACTAAAAGACCTGACTTGTTTCCACTTGGATGGCCAAAAGGAATGTTACTATACGGTCCACCTGGAACTGGAAAAACTATGCTTGCAGCAGCAACTGCAAATGAGATGGATGGTTATTTCATAAATGTGGATGCATCATCTATGATGAGTAAATGGCTGGGCGAGGCAGAAAAGAATGTTTCAAAATTATTTGCAATGGCAAGACAATATGCTGAGAAAGAAGGTAAACCTGTAATTTTATTTGTAGATGAAGTTGATTCTCTATTGGGTTCTAGAAGTAGTGAAGTTGGTGGAGAAGTTAGAACTAAAAACCAATTCTTAACTGAGATGGATGGTGTTAATAGTAAAGGTAAACAATTGATGCTTTATGTAATTGGAGCGACAAACAAACCATGGAGTCTTGACTGGCCATTTCTTAGAAGATTCCAAAAGAGAATTTATGTTTCCTTACCTACACAAGAAGCTAGAGAAAATCTCTTTAGTCAATATACTGCTAAATTAAATAAAAATATGAGTGTGAACAATAGGGATTTGGCAAAATTATTTGACGGATACAGTGCAAGTGATATCAAAGATGTCTGCCAAGCAGCACAAATTAAAACTGTTCATGAAATTTTCAACGCTCCTGATTATCATGAACCAGTTGAAGGCGAATCTCCAATTCAACCAAGAGATCTCACAACAGCTGATTTCAAAAATATTATGGAAAGAAGAAAACCAAGTGTTTCAACTGAAATGATCCGCGCTTATCACAAGTGGAGTGAAGAGTTCCAAGCCCTTTGATCGAGTTTCATTCTTTGCGATCAATTTTTTGAATCTTCATTACGCACAAAACTTAAATTCATAATAACTCGGACTTTACGAGGGTCACAATTACTACAAAGAAATCAAACCACGCAAACAAGTTTGGAAAACTGATTTTTGATGATGGCACTGTTCTTGATGGTCAAGGTTTTGGTTATTCTACAACTGTTTTTGGCGAAATTGTCTTCAATACTGGGATGGTTGGATATACTGAGGCTCTCACTGATCCGTCATACAATGGTCAAATTCTCACTTTAACATATCCTCTAGTTGGGAATTATGGTGTTCCTGATCCGTCTATCAAAGATGATGATGGAATATCAAAATTCTTTGAATCTAGCAAAATGCAAATTCGAGGCTTAGTGGTACATCAATTATCATTAACTGCCAGTCATTGGAATCTTACTATGACTCTGGATGAATGGATGAATGATGAAAAAGTGCCTGGAATTTCTGGAATTGATACTAGGGAGTTGACGAAAAAACTTCGAACCGGAGGTGTCATGATGGCTGCTCTTGTCGTATCTGATACTGAGATTGATGTTGAATTGATAAAAGAACAACTAAAATCTGCAAAGCATTATGATTCTGAACAATTCATGGATGTTGTATCTACAAAAGAAGAACAGGTATTTGGAAATAATGAAAAGTCTATTGTTGTAGTAGATACTGGTGCAAAAAATGCAATTTTGAGAAATATTCGTGAACTTGGTTATAAGGCAATTTTAGTTCCATGGGATACTACGTATGAAAAAATAATGTCTCATAATCCTAAGGGTGTTGTGCTAAGTAGTGGTCCTGGTGATCCACAAAAATGCCCTGATACCATTGACACTGCTAAAAAATTAATTGAAAATAATGTTCCTACATTGGGTATATGTTTAGGTGCACAAATAATTGGAATTGCTGGTAACACTGAAACTTACAAACTAAAATATGGACATCGTGGACAAAACAAACCTTGCATTAATTTAGAAAACAATCAAGTGTATGTTACAAGTCAGAATCATGGATATGGAATTACTCCTGAATCTATTGAAAAATCCGATTTTAAATTATGGTTTACAAACGCCGATGATAAAACAGTTGAAGGAATAAAACATAAAAAACAAAATTGTATTGCAGTGCAGTTTCATCCTGAAGCTGCTCCTGGTCCATTTGACTGTAAATTTGTTTTTGAAGAATTAAAACAACTTATGGAGAAATAAAAAATGCCAAAAAATGAATCCCTAAAGAAAATTCTTGTACTGGGTAGTGGTGCTATCAAAATTGGAGAAGCTGGTGAATTTGATTATTCTGGAAGTCAATGCCTTAAAGCAATTCATGAAGATGGAATAAACAGTGTTTTAATTAATCCAAACATTGCAACGATTCAAACTGATACTAGATTTGCTGATCAAGTGTATCTACTTCCAGTTAATGCAGAATATGTTGAATCAATTATTGAAAAAGAAAGACCTGATGGAATCATGCTGGCATATGGTGGGCAAACTGCTCTGAATTGTGGAGTTAATCTAGATGAGGCTGGAATTCTTAAAAAATATGGTGTGAATGTCCTTGGAACTCAAATTCAGGGTATTAAAAAAACCGAAGATAGGCAACTTTTCAAAGATTCTATGAATGAATGTGGAGTTCCTGTTCTGAAAAGTAAGACTGTAAATAATTTTGAAGATGCCAAAAAGGCAGCAGAAGAACTGTCCTATCCTGTGATCATTCGAGTTGCGTATACTCTGGGGGGTCGAGGTGGTGGTGTTGCTTACAATGAAATTGAATTACATGAAATTGTAGAGCGCGGTCTCAAAGCTAGCCTTGTCAAACAAGTTCTAGTTGAGGAATACATTGGTCATTGGAAGCAAATTGAATATGAGGTAATGCAAGACTATGATGGAAACAATGTAATTGTTTGTAATATGGAGAACGTTCTTTCAATGAAAGCACATACTGGTGATAATATTGTAGTTGCTCCATCCCAAACAATTGATAATCATGAATATCATATGTTACGTTCTGCAGCATTACGTGCAACAAAACATGTTGGAATTGTAGGTGAATGCAATATTCAATATGCTCTTGACTCTGATTCTGACAAGTATGTTGCAATTGAAATTAATCCAAGACTTTCACGTTCATCTGCATTAGCAAGTAAAGCAACTGGATATCCTTTGGCATACATGTCTGCAAAGATTGGATTGGGTTACAATTTATCTGAATTAGTTAATAGAGTCACCAAAAATACAACAGCTTGTTTTGAACCGTCCCTTGATTACATTGTATGTAAACATCCTAGATGGGATTTTGATAAATTTGAACTAGTGAATAGACGTCTTGGACCTACAATGAAATCTGTTGGTGAAGTCATGGCAGTTGGTAGAACATTTGAAGAATCATTTCAAAAAGCGATTAGAATGTTGGATATTGGAAATGATGGATTAGTTTTGAATCGTACAAATGGTCAAAAATACACTGAAGAAGATATTGAATACAAGTTATCTCATCATGATGATCATATTCTTTATCATGTTGCAATTGCATTGAAGATGGGAATTTCAGTTGAACGAATTTACAAATTATCTACTATTGATCCTTGGTTTGTAGAAAAAATAAAAAATATTGTAAACATTGAAGAAAAACTCAAAAAATCCGAACTTGATGAATCGTTGCTTTGGGAGGCTAAAAAAACGGGCTTTTCTGATAAACAAATTGCTCGTGCCAAAGACAAAACTCCTGATGAAATACGTGATTTGAGAAAAAAACTAGGCGTGATTCCTTCTGTCAAACAGATTGATACGTTGGCCGCTGAGTGGCCTGCTGTGACCAACTATCTGTATCTGACATATGGTGGACATTCTAATGATATCGAAGTTCCTAAAGATGAAAAAGGAATTGTAGTTCTTGGGGCTGGCCCTTATCGAATTGGTAGTAGTGTTGAATTTGATTGGGGTACAGTAAACATGGTTTGGGGTCTTCAAGAAAATGGAGAAAAAAATGTTTCAGTAGTTAATTGTAATCCTGAAACAGTTTCAACTGATTATGATATTTGTACACGATTGTATTTTGAGGAACTAACTCAAGAAAGAATTTTGGATATTGTAGAATTTGAAAATCCTAAAGGAATTATCACATGTGTTGGTGGACAAACTGCAAATAACTTGACTCCTGGTCTTGCACAACATGGTGTGAATATTTTGGGTACAAGTGCACAAGATGTTGATAGAGCAGAAGATCGTTCTAAATTTAGTGCAGAACTTGATAAATTACACATACAACAACCACAATGGCAAGCCTTCTCTAATCTCAATGAAGCAAAATCGTTTGCTCAGGAAGTTGAGTTCCCTGTTATTGTTAGACCTTCTTATGTTTTATCAGGTGCTGCAATGAAAGTTGTTTGGTCTCAAGAAGAATTAAAAACATATGTGAAAGAAGCAACAGATGTCTCTCCTGATCATCCTGTTGTAATTTCAAAATTCATGTTAAATTCACTTGAAGTAGACGTGGATGGAATTAGTAATGGAAAAGAAGTTGTAATTGGAGCAATTGTTGAACATATTGATAGTGCGGGTGTTCACTCTGGAGATGCTATGATGGTAATTCCGCCATGGCGTTTAAGCAATAAAATTATTGAAACCATAAACGAATATACCAAAAAGATTGCTCTGACATTTAATGTTAAAGGGCCATTCAATTTGCAATTTTTAGTTCATGATGATCATGTGTATGTGATAGAGCTAAACATCCGAGCTTCACGTTCTATGCCGTTTGTTTCAAAATTAGTGAAAACAAACCTGATTGCTCTTGCTGCCAAGGCAATTTTAGACAAACCTCTGCCTAAAATCCCTGAAAATAAATGGCAAAAAATTACTAATTATGGAATTAAAGTTCCACAGTTTTCCTTTATGCAATTAGAAGGTGCAGATATTGCATTAGGTGTTGAAATGCAATCTACTGGTGAGGCTGCATGTTTTGGAAATAGTTTCTATGATGCATTATCTAAAGGATTGACATCTGTTGGGTATAATTTGCCTGATAAGGGCTCTGCATTAGTGACTGTTGGCGGCGCTCAAAATAAAGAAAAATTACTTCCAACAATTGCAAAACTCAAACAATTGGGATTCAAAATTTTAGCAACAGAACATACTGCAGAGTTCTTTGAGGAAAAAATTGGTGAAGTTGAGATTGTACATAAAATTTCAGAACCTGAAAGAAAACCAAATATTTCTGATTTATTATATGAGCGAAAAATTGACTTTATCATAAATATTCCAAGTACGTCCACTTTGGAAAAATATGTTGGAATGCTTGATGATGAATATCAAATCAGACGAAAATCTCTTGAATTAGGAATTCCTGTATTAACTACTATGGAATTAGCCGATTCTTTTGTAAAAACATTAGAGTGGTTAAGACATAATAAAACCACAAAAGATCCTATAGAGCCTTATGATGAATATGAATAATTTTTAAAAACATAAACACAAGTATTCTAAAAAAGTATATGGCAAAAAAATTCTCTGATGATGAACTTGATGAAGTTCTAAGTAAAATTGAGAAGTTTGATGTTGATGGAATTAGATTTGTTTATTTAAAAAACAGTGTAAAGAAAAATTTTGTGAAAATAAAGATTGCAGAATTTAAACTCAAAGATATTTTGGTCTTCCTTGATGAAAATGAACTTGTACAAAGAATTCCGTTTGATGATAAGCCTGGATTTCATGATCTAACTCTTTATCGTATTTCTGAAAAAGGAAGAGATCTGATTGCTAAATTTATGCGTGAACCCAATGATGATTGGAACAAGAGTAGTTACCCTGCAAATGTTTCATGCCAAAATTGTGGCAATTCTTATGAAATGCGTGTTGCATATTCTGAAACTGTCAAAACATGGGCAAAATCACAAAGATGTCCTAGCTGTGCTATCAAAGGAATGTTTGTAACTAAATTTATCTGATCAAATTACTTGATTGATATTTGATTCATTTCCTATAATTGTTCCATCCAATGTAATGATTTTTGCTTTTGATATTTTTTTTATTTTATTGATGATTGGAGAAATCGATTTTTTGTATTGCTTTCTATGTGTTGCGTAAAAGTATTTGTTAAATGATGGAATTATTATAATTTCGATTTCTCCTGTTTTATTTGGAAAAATATTTTCTTTTTCTGTTTTGATTGAAATCCATACTCTTTGACCATTCATTACTGAATCTTCTTGGAAAAAAACTGGATGAACATGACCCATGATAATCTTGTCAACATGAGAAAAGTTTTCTGATGGCATTGTATGTCCATGTGTCAACAAAACATTTTCTTCAACCATTCCTGTTGAACTAATCATTGAAATATTGTCTGGTACTAATCTCTGAATGTTTGCATCATGATTGCCTGGGATTAAAATTACATCGCATTTTTCTCTTATTCTTTTAAAAAATAATGGAACTTCATCCCATTCATTTCTTGATATATTTTTAATACTTGATTTGATATCTCCTAACAAAATCACCGAATCTGGTTTTTCTGAATCTATAATTTGAGACAATTCTTGTATTGATTCATTTGTTGTTGAATTTTTACCTACGAATATTTGGTTTGATTCCATGCTGTTTTCAAATCCAATATGGATATCTGTAACGATTAGATTCTTTTTCTTCCCTTCTAAAATTAGTGCAGGTTTTGATGGTATGATTCTAGTTTGCAGCATCAAAGTTATACTGTAGATATCTGATTAAACCCTTGTGAACAAAGATCTGGAGAGAATTCAATCTATTGTTTCTGAAAAACGTGTAAAGTTACATGTTTTTGAACCAACTCAAAGAAAGATTTGGACTGTTGTTGGAAAAGGTCAAGAACATTGGATTGATCCTGATTGTAATTACTGCTCTTGTCCTGGATTTTACTTTGGCAAATTAAATGGGAAAACTACTTGTTATCATTTAGAATCTGCACATCTTGCTAGAAATCAAAATCAGGTGGAGGAGATTGTTTTTTCTGATGATGAATTTTCTGATTTTCTTTCGGGTTTAATTGATGATTTGTGACATTCATTCGAACTTATTAATAACTAGAAAATCTTTATAGAATTATGAATGACGACCAACAAAATTCTGAAATAGAAAAAATTGCAAATCTTATGCTTCATGATGATATTTCTCCTGATGAACAAGATGTTGCTAAACTAGAAAAATACAAAAATCAGATCAAAGACGATTGTGATCTTGATGATGAAGAAGCCTTGAAAATGGTTTATGAAACATTACTTTATAGAAAATTAAAAAATTCTGATTCAAGTGATGTTTTAGAAAAAGGTACAGATTTTGGGGCTGGATTCAGCTAGTCTATACTAACGGAATAGAATCTATATCTTCTTTTGAAGCTCCTTTCCAAAGACCGACCATCCCTTCTGGTTCTACTTCTTCAACTTTGGTAATTTGTTGAATCTTGATGTGGTCTGGATTTGGAGGCATCCATAACATTGCCATATAATCTCCAACATTTCCAACTTTAGTTGGTAAAGCCATGATGACTTTGTCTGCTGAAAATCCTTTTCCAGTCAATGCATTTGTTGCTTTTTCTTTAAGATCCATTCTTCCATGTAGGAACAAATAGACGTCTTTTTGAGTGTCAATTTCTGCCATGAATTCACTAGTTTTTCAAACTAAATCAATCTTTCTTGATCTCCTATCCTCCAAAAAGGGTTAAATTAGAATGGAGAAAATTCTCAACTGTGAAAATATTTACTGTTGGAAGCAAATCTTTTGTCACTAGTTTCCAATTAGCTGGAATTCCAGGTAAAATTTCTGAGGATCCTCAAAAAGCATTAGAGGAAATTAAAATCTTGACTGATGATTCTGATGTTGGTCTTGTTTTAGTTAGTGATGATATTACAGAATCTATTAACGATGAATTAACTACACTTCGAGCTGAAAAATCAACTCTCGTATTTTCATTACCTGCAGCTGGAAGTGAGAAAACTGAAGTTGATTACAGGGTAATGTTGAAGAAGATTCTCGGCGTATAATCTACTTATAATCAAATTTCTGATACTCAACCATGAAAACTGCATCTGTTAAAGAACCATCTGTAATTTCTGTAGATGAGATAGAAAAACCTCGATTGACGTCTGGTGAAATTTTAGTACAGATGCAAGCTTGTGGAATTTGCGGTTCTGATTTGGAAAAAGTCTTTGGTCAATATGGTCAACCATCAATGCGTTTGGGACATGAACCCTCTGGAATTGTAATTGATGTTAGTTCTGATGTAATTGATTTCAAAAAAGGTGATAGGGTATTCACACATCACCATGTTCCATGTTATGATTGTCATTATTGCAATCATGGTTATGAGACAATGTGTCAAAAATACTATGAAACTAATCTTTCTCCATGTGGTCTGTCTGAAGAATATGTTGTTCCTGCATGGAATGTTTCTCATGGTGGCGTTTTAAAAATTTCTGATTCTCTTAGTTTTGAGGAAGCTGCAATGATTGAGCCCTTGGCTTGCTGTGTTAGGGCCTGGTCCAAGTTTTCTTACCGTGAAGGTGATTCTGCAGCAATTTTTGGAGTCGGTCCAACTGGAATGATGCATGTGATGCTTGCTCATGCTAAAAAGTTTTCAAAAATTTTCTGTTTTGATGTAAATAATTTTAGATTGGATTTTGCAAAAAAATTCAACATTACTGATTCAATAAACTCGATGGATGATACTAGAAAACAAAAAATTTTGGATAATACTGATAATCGTGGAATTGATGTGGCAATAGTTGCTACAAGTAGTCTCAAAGCATTAGATGATGCGATAGACATGGTGCGAAAAGGTGGCACCGTGATGATGTTTGGAGTCCCATCAAAAGGTGCAAAACTGGATTTAGACATGAGTAAAATTTATTCAAAAGAGATTACTCTGGTTACTAGTTATGCTGCATCTGATTCTGATACAAAAGAAGCACTTGATCTAATCGAGTCTTCTCAAATTGATGTGAAACAATTAATCACTCATACCTATACTATTTCTGATTCTCAAAAAGCATTTGATCATGCACGTTCTGGTGAAAATGCTATGAAGATAATTATTACAAAATAAGAAACGCTTAAGAAGGGATTTTCATTGTTTCAAAATCGAAGAGATATGGACTGGGGATTACAAAATAGAATTTCTAGAATAATTAAACCACAAAATAACCGTGCATTGATGTTGGCAGTTGACCATGGATATTTTCTTGGCCCGACTGAAAAATTAGAAGATCCAAAAAAAGTCATTGCTCCTCTATTGAAACATTGTGACTCTCTTATGGTTACAAGAGGTGTTCAAAGATCATCTGTATCTGCAACCACTGATACTCCAATGGTGTTAAGAGTCTCTGGAGGTTCAAGTATTATTGGCGAGGACTTGTCTCAAGAAGACATTACTGTATCTATTGAAGATGCAATCAGACTAAATGCTAGTGCCCTTGCAATGTCTATCTTTGTTGGCTCAAAATATGAATATCAAACTATTGTAAATCTTGGAAAACTAGTCAGTGAGGCTGAAAAATATGGATTACCTGTATTGGCCGTCACTGCAGTTGGAAAAGAACTTGGAAAGGATGCTCGATATTTGTCCTTGGCATGCAGAGTAGCTGCAGAGCAAGGTGCACATATTGTCAAAACTTACTATTGTGATAATTTTGAAAAAGTTGTTCAATCCTGCCCCGTACCAATCATTGTTGCAGGTGGAAAGAAAATTCCAGAACGTGATGCTTTACAATTAACTTACAATGCAATCAAAGGCGGTGCAGTTGGCGTCGATATGGGCAGAAACATCTGGCAATCCGAACATCCTGTTTCTATGATTAAAGCTGTTAGGGCAATTGTTCACAATAATCAAAATGTTGAACAGGCATTCAAACTGTATAAAAAATTAGTTAGTGAAGAACCAAAGAAAAAACCAAACAACCCTAATCAAAAGAAATCAAACAAACCAAACAACCCTAATCAAAACAAACCAAACAA
>JACKQG010000652.1_pt1 | contig 49841 bp, 44 predicted proteins | sample 8237621 | NCBI WGS metagenome assembly JACKQG01 (sample SAMN15677084, study PRJNA649215) | marine metagenome | biome: marine; feature: Black Sea; material: saline water; isolation source: suspended particulate matter (SPM) from the Black Sea western gyre | collected 2013-06-09/2013-06-10 | depth... | reverse complement strand
TGATTTAAGTCTTTTCTCAAGTTGTTGGTCCATGATACCTCCGGGGTTCTGGCAGCTAAATTACTGCCATTTTCCTTTGGTGTCATATGATACTAACTAAAAGTAAGTCCTACGTACACTGTTAAATCAAAGCCCCTGACCTCAAAAATCGGGGGCTTTTTTTATGTTGTTTTTGTATTTCTAGTCCGATTGATCGTCAATTGATATAGGGAAAAAGAGCCCCAGACAAATTCCAGGATGATGAAGGGTGTATTACCAAGCACAATGGCATAGTAAGTCAATATATATGCACCTAGTAAATTGAAAACGTGGTATGCTACTGAATCATTTGCAAAATAATTAATTTGATTTAGCAGGAAGGCAGCGAGCAATAAAATCATTCCTGAAAAACCAAACAGATCCAATAAACTCATAGCAATTACCCTTCTAGATTCTTGATCCCACATGCAAAAACGACTCGACCCAATATGGATGTGTACTCATATATCCCAACTTCTTTATAACAGGTAGTTTAGTCTTGAGGCGGTGAATTGATTCTGTATATTATACTTTTACAAGGGGGCTGGAGGGAATCATGGTCAAGACCTCGTTTGATCAGCACACTGGTATACTCCATTCAACATTTGATGGCAATGTCACTATAGTTGAAATAGTGGATTATATCAGAGCCACCAAGAACAACTCAGAATATCCTCGCAAGCTAAAGATCTTAACGGATTCAGAACATGCAGAGATGAATTTCTCCCCGACTGATTTGAATTTGATTGTGGAAGAGAATTACAAGTCACTTGAGCGATATACTTTCATCCATGATGCCATTGTAGTGGAAAGTCCCAGGGTAACAGCTATCACCATGTTGTATCAGGAGCTGGCGAAAACAAATAAGTATCGATTTGAAGTATTTTCATCCCGTGAAACTGCCTTACAGTGGCTAGTAGAACAATAGTGAGTGATAGCAATTATTCTATCCTCCTGAAGGAGTATTTTTAATCATGAATAAAAACTATAAATGCAAGCTGTTTAAACATATATTCTAGCCATAATGTACAATTATAATGTGGTTAGCTGTTTGGGGGCAGATCGGAGAAAAGATTTCTTCCAACTTCTCATCGTCTGGCAGAATCACATTTGCTCTGACCAACTTTCAAATCAAAAAATTCCTCTTACTAAATCACCAGTGAGGGAATAAAGACATTATATGAAATCGGATTCAGAGAAAAATTTATTTCACGCTCAGGAATTCTCAATTCACAAGGCAGTACTTGACCAATCTGCCGAAGGCTTCTCCCTCTTGGATTCAGCTGGTCGATATGTCGGTGTGAATCAAGCATTCTGCGAGTTGACGGGCTATTCTGAGTCTGAACTACTTTCAATGAAAATAGTTGATTTAGTCCCCTCTGGTACTCCACTCAAATTGTTTCCAAAGCTGCTTGAAGGACACAATGGAGAACAGCGAATCCAAATTCTAAAAAAGAGCGGTGATCTTTTACAAGCCCATGTAAAGGGCAGCTCCATTACCTATAAGGATCAGAAATATTTTATGGGAATTGTGAGTGATATTAGCTCTCAATTTGAAGCTGAAGATAATTTCAAGCATAGTGAAGAGAAATATCGGCTTCTTTTTGAGTCAGCTCCCGATCCTATTGTGATCCATAATGGTAAGAAAATTCTTGATCTAAATCTGGCTGCTCTAAAAGCACTTTCCTTCACCAATAAAAAGCAATTAATCGGGCAGGATCCCTTTGCTTTCCTCCATCCTGATGACAGAAAACTCGCCAGGCAGCGATTAAAGCAGCTTCTGAAGGATGGCAAAAAAGCAAAACCTGCTGAATTCCGTATGGTTTTGAAATCTCAAGAAGTGCGTACCGTCGTTGCCACACCCATACCCATCGAATTCGATGGGCAACAAGCGATTATGGTTAATTACCATGACATCACAGATCGAAAAGCGACGAATGAGGCATTGCTCAGCTCCAGGCAATTTACTGAGAATCTCATGGAGACAGCCAATACCATGGTCGTTGCTTTTGATTCCGAGGCGAGAGTAACAACGTTTAACAAATTTGCTGAAGAATTAACTGGTTACAAAAAAGCCGAGGTGATTGGTAAAAACTGGTTCGACCTTTTTATCCCTCCTCGTGATAGGACAGCCATTCCGAAACTCTTTTCTGAAGTTCTTCAACAAATGCCAGAATCATCTCAGAATGAGAATCACATTCGTCTTAAAGGGGGAGGAGAGCGTTTAATCCGCTGGAGCAATAATGTGATGCTTTCCGGGTCAGGTGAGCCTCAGGGGGTATTGAGTATCGGTATGGACATCACCGAGAGGAAAGAGGCAGAAGAAGCTCTAAAATTGAGCGAAGAACACTATCGCAGCGTTGTTCAGGATCAAACTGAATATATCATGCGATACCTTCCTGACGGGTCAATCACCTTTGTAAATGATAGTTTTTGTCGTGCTTTTAACACCAACCTCGAACAAGCAATTGGTAAAAATATTACCCATAAGAATCTTGATTCGGAGGTTGAGAGAATTACCAGGAAAATTGAGGCACTTAGCCTGGAAAATCCCATTATCACTGATGAGCACATTTCAATAACTCCGTCAGGGGAAAAGGTATGGCATCTATGGGTTGACCGGGGCATTTTTGATGAAAACGGCATCCTCAAGGAAATACAGGCGGTAGGTCGGGATATTACTTCTCGGAAGCAAATGGAGGAATCTCTCCATGCGAGCTCAACTCAACTTCAAGAAGCACAAAGACTGGCTAAAATGGGACCATATTCCCTGGATATAACAACCAGCATGTGGCTCAGTTCACCGGTTTTGTCGGACATATTTGGAATTGACGATAACTATATCTGCGATATTGAGGGATGGTTGAATCTGATTCACCCCGAAGATTTGGACAAAACGCGTGATTACTTCCAAATGTGCGTGCACGAAAAACGCTCCCATTTTGATACAGAGTATCGCATTGTGCGGAATAGCGATAAATCAGAGTGTTGGGTTCACGGTATCGGGGAGTTTGTTTTTAACACTGAAGGTAATCCCATTAAAATGATTGGCATGATTCAAGATATTACAGAACGAAAATTAGCTGATGACGAACGTGAAAAGGCACTTATGGATGCACGTACTGCAAATGAGGTAAAGGATCAATTTATTGCCAATATTTCCCATGAAATTCGCACCCCCTTGAATAGCATTCTTGGGTTCTCTGACATCTTAAACATGAGGTACAGTGAGTCTCTACAAAAGAGAGACGAGAATATCTTTGATTATATAAATAGCGCCAGTAAGAGACTTATGCGCACGGTGGATTCCATATTAAACATCTCTCAACTTGAAGCTGGTACGATAAAAGTTTATCCCAAAACCATTGATTTAGTTCCCCTAGCTATTCTTGTTATCGATGAGCTGCGTCCAATTGCCGAAGAAAAGGGCTTAAGAATTCACCTAAGCACTGCATTTAAAGAAGCAAAAGTTTTTGCAGATGAATATTGTATCCATCAAGCCCTCATCAATCTGACTGAAAATGCAATCAAGTTTACACCTGAAGGAAGCATTGACATTGATATCACTCAAAGACAGAATCAAATCGCACTTTCAGTGACTGATTCTGGTATTGGTATCTCAGAAGACTATCAGGAACGCATATTTGAACCCTATACCCAGGAGAGTGAAGGCTTTACAAAAATTTTCCAGGGAGTAGGTCTGGGAATGGCTTTGACAAAACGTTTTGCTGATCTGAACCATGTCGAAATAAAACTAAAAAGTGAGGGTGGTGTTGGGACCACATTTACTCTGATTTTCCCACCACAGGAAGGGACACCTCATGTCTAAAAAAAGCAAAAAAATTCTAATCGTTGAGGATGATATCTCGTCCCAGCAATACTATTCATTCATATTTGCTGATAAGTATGAAATAAGAATGGTGTCCACCATAACCGAGGCAAAAAAGGCTCTTGAGGAAGAAAGCTTTGGGATTGCACTCATAGACTTCTCTTTGCCTGGTGGTGAAAATGGTCTGGATCTCATAAGATTTCTGCAACAGGAGTACCCTGAAGGTAATCCTGTTGCTATAGCCCTGACTGCGCATGTCTTTCCACAAAATCAAGTAGAGGCGCTGGAAGCGGGGGCAGCGGAGTTTCTTACCAAACCTATCATGAGTCGGGTTTTACTTGATATAATTGCCAAGTATATATAGGATTATTCAACATAAACACTTGACTGGTTGATAAAATAATCATCAAGTATGCAGTCCTTAAGAACAACAAAACTTCATAAATATTGTCATTTAGCCGGCTAATTCCTTTCGAGATATCCTAAAAAGAGAGTAATAAAAACGATACAGGACCAAATCAATCGTCTCATATTAGTTACACTGATATAAACCCGATTTATCAAAAAATAATTGTAAATAGAGTAATAACAGATAGATAAGAAAATGGCATGTCATTTGAAGCTAAGTTGTCACAAGCTTCGAACCGATAGTGGTTCAAATTGTGTGAAGAAAGATCATTGATCGATATCCACGATGAAGGAAAATTAAATGGCAGAGCTAAAAAGGCATTTTACTGATACCCTTGAGTTTCTTCCTGGTGCTTTGATCGAGATTGATTTTTCAAATCAGCTGGTCACCTATATGAATCGTATGGCATTTTTTCTTTTTGGATATAGGCCTACAAAAGAACCATTGGCCATACCGATAAAAGATATTTTTCTCAATGAGGTCGAATATCAGCGAGCCAAAAAATTAACTGAATCTTTTGCTCTTGATAGCTATGAAAAAAAAATTCCCTATACACGTTATGAAAAACAAGAACTTCACGATTTCTGGTTTAAAAAGATAGACGGTGAACCTTTTTGTGGTGGTAGTCAAGGCTCATTTATTTTGGATGATGCTCAGCTTCCTGTTGGCGTTCGCCTTTACATTCGTGATCTCACCGATCAGCGAGAAACTGAGAATGCACTTCAAGAGAGCGAAGAAAAATATCGAACATTGGTTGAGTTCTCAACGGATCTGATTTTTCTAGTGGATGAAGAGGGTCTTGTCCTCTCAGTGAATAAAGCTGCTGCAAAATCTGTGGGTGGGGCACCTGAGCAAATCCAGGGCAAACAGCTCTCCCAATTATTCCCCCCTCATATTGTTGATAATTATCAAGAGAGCTTAAAAGCAATATTTCAAAGTGGAAAGGGCTCTAGCTATGAGTCCAGCTTCAAATTGGGGGAACGGACGGTCTGGATTGATACATCGCTAAATCCTGTCAAAGGTAGCTCAGGTGAAGTGTCAGCTGTCCTGGGAGTGAGTAGAGATATTACAGAGCGAAAACTCGCCGAAATCAAGATAGAGGAATCCGATAGTTTACGCGAGCTGCTGCTTGATGTGGTGACCCATGATCTAAAAACTCCAGCCGGTGTTATCTATGGTCTGGCAGACATGGCTCGTGAGTACTTACCAGATGATGAAATTGTGGAAAGTATCTTTTTGAGTAGCCAGCGTTTGCTGGGAGTCCTGGAGAACACATCCCTATTAAGTCAGGCGGTATTCGGAGAACAAATTCCCAAATCTGTTTTGGTGCTAAATGAACTTATGTTGGAGATTGGGCATGAGTTTACCTCGCAACTTGAAAGTACAGAAATGTCTCTTGAAATACAGATACCCCCAGAAATAAAAATCACTGCAAATCCTTTAATTGCCGAGGTTTTTAAGAACTATATCAGCAATGCTATTAAGTATGCTCACGATGGTAAGAGAATTATTATTGAAGCTATTGAGGGAAAGGATTCGGTCTTGATCGGCATTAAAGATTTTGGGCGCACAATTCCGGCCGAGAACCGTAGCCTCATTTTTGAACGTGGCTCTCAACTTTCACATGCAAAAAAAAGTGGTCGAGGTCTTGGTCTCGCCATTGTGAAGCGTATTGCCAAGGCTCATAATGGCGATGTAGGAGTTGAACCGAATCAGCCCTCTGGAAACATCTTCTATATACGATTACCCCAGTAAAATATTACCGGATGAGGAGCAGTTGCTGCTCATCACAGAAGACCCCTGCAACAATTCCACATATGTACATCCCAGCATGTAAATCCCTATGCCAACTGACTCTTTAAAGGTAAGCGCAATATCCTTTTCCCAGTCAGGGCTGCGATAGCATTTATAAGTGCAGGCGGTGTAGGTGGCACTGGGGGCTCGCCGACACCGGTGGGCGGTTCCGTGCTTTCTACAATATGGATATTGATCTCAGGCATTTTATCCATCTTGAGCAAGCGATAGTTGTGGAAGTTTGTCTGTTTCACTTCACCCCTATCTATGGTTATTTCACCATACAGTGCAGCGGTTAAACCCATGACTACTCCACCTTCAACCTGAGCTCTGACACCGTCAGGATTAATTACTGTCCCACAATCAATGGCCGCGGTGACCCGCTCCACATTGATTCCTTTTTTAGCTTCAGATATTTCAATGACGATAGCGACATAGCTATTGAAGGAATAATGAACTGCCAGACCCCGAGCCCGGGTATCCTTGAGGGGCTTACCCCACTTGGAATGCTTCTCCACCAGGTTAAGTACACCAAGATGTCTAGGTCGATTTTTGAGCAATTCGCGACGAAAAACCAGAGGATCACGCCCGGTCTTGCGTGCTACTTCATCTATCATGCTTTCATGGACAAAGGCATTCTGTGTATGAGCAACCGATCGCCAGGCTCCAATGGGAATGGGTTGCGCTGTCATGACGCAGGAAACTTTTTGATTGGCAATGTCATAAGCTAATTCATCAGCACCACCGGTTATGATAGGTGCCCAACCATCTTGAGGTCCAGATAGTTTGTGAATCCAGCTTATTGGCTTTTTGTTACGATCAAGTCCCACTTTCACCTGATGTACTGAGCTGGGGCGATAAAAGCCATTTTTCAGGTCTTCGGTACGGGTTCGAATGACTTTGACAGGCAACTTTGTGAGCTGAGCTACTTCAACAGCATCCCGTACATAATCACTCTGCAATTTTCTACCAAAAGCGCCACCCATACGGAGCGTATGGACCTTGATATTTTCATCGTCAAACTGAGTCACACTTTTTGCAGCCCACCAGGCCGCACCTGGACTTTGGGTAGGTACCCAAATTTCACATATCCCATTGTGGATATGGGCCGTACAATTGTTTGGCTCCTGGGGAGCATGATCCAGATATGGAACTTCGAAGGTTAAATCAATTTGTCGTGAAGCTGTTTCGAGGGCTTTGTCTGCGTCACCATCGGAGCGAATAATGGTTCCCTCTTGCTCAAGGGCTACATGTAAGTCCTCCGATATTTTTTTACTGTTTATTTTAGCATGCGAACCATCATTCCACTTCACTACTAGTTTTTTTCTTCCCTGAAGGGCTGCCCAGGAATTTTCAGCCAAAACTGCCACACCAGCTGAGATGGGTGCTATCTTCGTCACCCCAGGTACCTTTAAAGCCTCGGTGGCATCAAAAGTGTCTATGCTACCCCCGTATTTTGGAATTCGTGCCACAACTGCTGTAAGCATTTCAGGGAGTTCAAAATCGTAACCAAATTTGATGCTCCCATCCACTTTTCCACCACCATCCAGACTCTTATGATCTTTGCCAATGATACGGAATGCTTTGGGGTCTTTCAGGGTCACATTTTTCGGGACTGGTAGTGTATTTGCCAGCGCAACCAGCGATCCATAGTTCAGCTTGCGATCTTTGCTAAGGTGGTGGACATAACCAGATTCAGCATGGCATTCTGAGACAGGGACATTCAGTGTGATGGCAGCAGCCTGGATAAGCATGGCTTTGGCCGTGGCACCAGCTTCTCTCAATCGATCATATTGGGTCCGCACACTGGCACTTCCGCCAGTGGTCTGTGACCCATAAACTTGATTCAAATCTCCCTGGAGTACTTTAATTTTGCTCCAGTCTGCTTCCAATTCTTCAGCCACAATCTGGGGTAGGGCGGTATAGATTTTCTGACCCATTTCGCTACGGGGCATGATGACAGTCACCGTATTATTGGCATGAATTTCCAAATAGGCGTTGGGTACAAAGATGCCATCCTCACCTGACACTGAATCTTTCCCGCTCAACGGCCAGCAAAACCCAAGGACAAGAGCTGCAGTACTGCCTGTACTGAGTTTTAGAAATTGTCTGCGATCAAGGAGTTTGCTTTCACTTGAATTCATCTTAAGCCTCCTCTGCTGCCGTGTGGATGGCTTTCTTGATGCGTTGGTAAGTCCCACAGCGACAGAGGACCCCTTTCATAGCAGCTTCGATATCAGAATCAGTGGGGTGGGTATTTTTATCTAACAAGGCAACAGCAGTCATGATCTGACCAGGTTGACAATAACCGCATTGGGCGACCTCATCTTCGATCCAGGCCTTCTGTACGGGATGAAGACCTCTTTCACCCAAACCTTCAATAGTTAGGACTGTTTTCCCTGCAACTTTGGAGATAGGGAGATTGCACGATTTGCGTGGTTTTCCATCCACATGTACGGTGCAACTGCCACATAGCCCCTGACCACAGCTGTACTTTGTCCCTGTGAGTTTCAGCGTGTCTCTCAAGACCCAGAGCAGGGGCGTCTCTGGAGCGGCATCAACAGTTTGCTTTTTTCCGTTCAGGGTAAAGGTGAACAGTGTCATTGAGGGTCCCCTTATATGAGTCGTTTTGGAGCGTGGGCAAATCTAAGCGGAAATCCGGTGGGCAGGAATTAAAATTCCTGTTGAAACGTGGCGATTGAGAGAAACTCATGTTAGTTTAAGCAGAAGTCAATTCGATACAATTTTGAGGCTCCTATGAAAAAAATGGTATTCCTTCTCGTAGTTTTGATAATGACCAGTCTATCAATGTGTAAGTCTGCGGAATGGACAGCGGTGTCTGGAGGGCAGCTTACCATTCAAAGCAGTTCCAATAGTCCCTTCCCGCATCCCCAAAGAGCCCAGGGTCATATTTACAATGACATTCAATTCAGTTTTGAAGAACACTATAATGATTCTTCAGTCGCTATTTTTATTCCTGATCATTTTGTTCAGACTGAAACAATGGATCTGGTGTTTTACTTTCATGGCTGGGGCAATAGCATTCAAGAATCAATGGAGAAGTTTGAACTCCTTCAACAGTTTTCAGGCAGCAAAACAAATGCTGTCTTCGTCTTCCCTCAAGGACCCAAAAATGCATCCGATTCTTTCGGTGGCAGGTTGGAGGAGCCAGGGATATTTAAAGCTCTGGTAGAGGATGTATTGGCTTTTCTCCAGCAAGAAAAAAAGATAAAGATCCTGACTCCAGGTAAAATCATTCTAGCCGGGCATAGTGGAGCCTATCGGGTTATCTCTTTTATTCTGAATCGAGGAGGGTTAACAGAAAATATATCTGAAGTTTATCTTTTTGATGCTCTGTACGGTCAGGTCGAAAATTATACGCACTGGCTGGAAAAGTATGAGGGCAGGTTGATCAATATTACCACGCCGAATGGGGGGACCATGCGGAATGGTGTTGATTTAATGGATGATTTGGATGATTGGGGAATGCCAAATCAAAGGATTGAAAAGGATACTGTTTCTGTAGAAGAGTTAAGGTCAGTCAAAATTGTATCAATTTTCACCACAATGGGACATAGTGAAGTGATCAATCCATTTTTCAAGCTCTCATTAATGTCAAGCGGTTTACAAAAACTGGACTAGCAATTTGTCGAAGCGCCCAACCTGGATTCTTGGGCATCCCCGCTATAATTACTGTTATAAAAATCCTACAATATCCATGAGATTGTAAGCGTTCTTTGACAATTTATATTTTCATTCTCTTGAGGAAAATTTCATAAGATCAAATAATACATGTATTTATGATTGATGATAAAAACTGGCTTAATCTTTGAACTAATAGGAGGTGAAAGATATTTGAGTTTTAGTACACGAGAACGCAGTTCGTTGCCAGGATAGCGATTTCATGGGGGTTTAAAGGATAGGTGAGATATGTCGAATATACTCGTAATAGAAGATGAAGAATCCATGGGTGAATTTATGGTGACCATGCTTGAGATGGAGGGTTACAATGTGGACTTGGCTTCAGATGGCATTAAGGGTATGGATCTTTACCGCCGCGAACATCATGAACTGGTAATTACAGATATGATTATGCCAAGAAAAGAAGGCTTTGAGGTGTGCATGGAACTCTTGAAGTCCCATCCTGCGCCAGAAATAATTGCCATGTCGGCTGGATTTCCAGAGTATTTAAAGTTTGTAGCTGCGTTGGGGGTTAAGTACACCTTTGAAAAACCCTTTGATGTTTCAGAATTTCTAAAATCAGTTAGTAAAGCACTCGGTAGGAGCAATAAAAACCTGAACTGATAACCCCTTCTCCAGTGCAAATGACCAATTGAACTACATGACTTATTGAGATTACAATCCAAGTATCTTGGGAACTAAAATTTCAATTTTTTTAATAAGAACAAGCCAGGACAAATCGACAAATTCATCCTGACTGATTCTCCAAGTATTAACGTGTCTAGTCGAGACAGAATTTGAAGGGGAGTTGGAAAAGAACGGAATAGTTCTGATTGTTATGAGACGCTGGAATCCATTCAGTACGTGACACTGCTGCCATGGCTGCTTCATCAAGTAAATAACCTCCACTTCGAATAACCTGGATATTGGAAACATTCCCAAATTCATCTACCCTAAATCTGAGAGTTACATTTCCTTCCAAACCCATATCCACTGCGAGATCAGGATAGATTACTTGTTCACACACTGCTGGTATGCCACCCACGGGTTGTGGCCTTGTAACAATTTCGGCCTCCATGGGCAATGCATTCAAAACAAGTGCTGATGCTAAAATAATAAGACCTGATTTCATCCATGCTTTCATGATGGTCTCCTTCATCGGCGAATTTTGTTAAGAAACGTTTGTCAACATGCATAATTGTCAATCTCCATGCCACTCTTTGAAGGAAGCGGATATAAATGCTTGTAAAATATAATCTTAGGAAAATATGATGCTTGGCATGAGTTGTTAATGCACAACTAAAATATTATGGTTGTGATATAGAGCTATATGCAAATGATATAGCCTAAACTGTTGGTTTTAAACAACTATTAACTTAGTAAGTGCTAAAGTGTTGAGTCCGTTTGGAACTCATTTATTTTTTTAGCCTGGGTTGCCCACCAGCTTTACATGAACCCATTTGACGTATCCAAAAACGATGGGCAGACAAACAAGGTACATGAGAATTCCATATACACCAGAGGGTAGGCTTAGAAGGGATAAACCTTCGCCGGAGGGGAGAATAAGGTTTCCAACTGTGATACCTACAGTAGCATTCTGAATACCGGTGGCTATGGCGACTGAAACTGCTTGAGCCTCATTCATTTTAAAAAGATGAGCACTGCTATAGCCCATGAGTAACATGATGATGATAAGGGTTACAATGCCAGGACCCAGGATGGTGACATTATTCACAAAGGTATCCCATTCGCTGGAGAGGGCGCCAATCACAATGATGACAAATAGGATTGCAGATATTTTACTGGCTTTGGGTTCAAATCTATGGGTGAAATCTTCAGCTTTATGATGAACCAGTAATCCAATAGCGACGGGGATTGCAGTGATGAGAAACATCGTAATGCCCAGAGACAGAACGCTGATTTCCGGAGCCTCAGCACCCATGAAATAGGCAATTGAAAACCCCGTGATGATGGGTAGGGTGATGACGCTTACGATGCTGACTACTGCCGTATATGAAATGGAGAGGGCGGTATCTCCTTTGGCCATTTTAGTCAAGATGTTTGAAGTCACGCCACCTGGGCAACAGGCAAGTATCATGAGTCCCACAGCCATTTCCTTAGTTAACCCAAACAATAGAATGATTCCAAATGCAACCAGAGGAAGCAGCACCATCTGGTTCAGGATACCCACAGCAAAGACCTTTGGCTGCTTCGCCACATTCTTGAAATCATTGATGGTGAGACTCAGACCAAGACTGAACATGATAAAGACAAGCGATAGGGGTAAAATGATATCAATAATCATTGAAGTACTCCATTCTTTGTTAGTTTTCTATTGGTTGAATAGTGGATCACATACATGAGCAGCCGGACAAAAGTCTGCCTGTTCATCTGTTTCCCATTTGTTTGATTCAATTTAAAATAGACCATTCTTGAAATATTGATACTCTTTTTCAAGAGTAACTATTGTGAGTATCATCTATTCCAATGAGATAGCTTTGAGACCTTGTGACCAAATATGAATCGGTTATTTTCAAACTGCAAATATCTCTCGTCTAAACTTTGAAGATCTGGAGCAGGAAATGTTCACCAAAGCCATCGTTCGAACCCCAGCACTTAGTATGATCAACGGGCTCACATCTGCCGATCTGGGAAAACCAGACTTTGATCTGGCTCTCAAACAGCATGCTGCATACATCCGTGCGCTTGAATCCTGCGGTTTGGAGGTAACCTGCCTGGAAGCGAATCCTGAGTTTCCTGACTCAACCTTTGTCGAGGATGTGGCTTTGCTCACAAAAAAATGCGCCATTATCACCAACCCCGGAGCTCCCTCTCGGCGTGGGGAAATTGAGGGGATGCAAAGTGTACTGCAGGAACACTACGAGAATGTTGAGGAGATCCAATCTCCTGGCACCCTGGAGGCAGGAGATGTGATGATGGTGGGCGAGCATTTTTATATCGGCCTTTCTGCACGAACCAACCAATTGGGAGCCGATCAACTCATAGCTTGTCTTCAAAAATATGGACATACAGGATCTGTGGTTGAGTTGCAGGAAGTTCTACATCTGAAGACAGGGGTGGCTTATCTGGAACACAATAATCTCCTGGCCTGCGGTGAATTTCTCACACATCCAGATTTTCTGAATTTCAATATCCTGCCCATCAAGCAATCTGAAAGTTATGCCGCCAATTGTATCTGGGTGAATGATAGGATTCTTGTTCCCCACGGATATCCCCAAACCCTCCAAACTATCACAGCTGCAGGATATGAAGTCCTGGAAGTTGATGTGTCTGAATTCAGGAAACTGGATGGTGGGCTGAGCTGTCTTTCCCTAAGATTTTAAGATAATTAAAAATTAGGTGCTAATTCGCGTCTACTGCTTGACATAAATCGTTTAAACATGACCATTTATATCTCAAAATAGATATTGCATTTTGTAGGCCTCCAGACCATTTTCAGCCATTCTAAAAGAAACCTGATGGGGAAATCATGAGCGAGCAAAAAAACGGTCCTGGCGGAATTATTCAAGAACTTCGAAATCGAAGGGTCTTCCGAGCCGTTGCAGTATATCTAGGGGTGGGTTTTGCTCTCCTGGAAGCAGCAGATATTGTCGTACCAATGCTAGGGTTGCCTGGTTTCGTGGTGAAGGCAGTATTTTGGTTGCTGATTGCCGGTTTTCCAGTAGCTATTGGTTTGGCATGGACCTTCCAGTTTACCCCTGAAGGTTTACGCCGTTCACCTACATCGGGCGAAAAACAAACAGAAGAGCAGAAACCCTTCACTGGGAACTCTGTCATCATTGTCTTGCTTCTGATTATTGTGGGACTCCTGGCCTATCCCAGGATACAGTCTCCACCACCAACAGATATGGCTGCCCAGAACAAACAGGCTGATTCACTTGATGCTAAGGCCGTGGCTGTATTGCCCTTCACAAATTTTTCTGCCTCAGAAGAGGATGCCTATTTTGCCGATGGAATTCATGATGATATCCTGACTCAATTATCCAAGATCAGGGACCTGCGGATAATTTCTCGAACCACTATGATCAAATACAAATCCTCCGATCTCAGCATTAGTGAAATTGCCAAAGAAGTGGGTGCGGCAAATATTCTTGAGGGGAGTGTACGTCGAGCCGGTGACCAGGTTCGAATCGTTGCTCAGTTGATTAAAGCCAAATCTGATGAGCATCTCTGGGCTGAGACTTATGATCGAGAATACGCCGATATCTTTGCTATTCAGACCGATGTTGCCAGGAAAATTGCTTCAGCATTAAAATCAGCTCTGACTCCTGAAGAAGAGCAGCAGTTGGAGAATATCCCAACTTCAAATATGGCTGCGTATGATTACTTCCTGAAGGGCAACCACTTCTGGTATACCAAGACCACCGAAGAGGGCAACCTGAAAGCCGTAGCCATGTATGAAGAAGCCATCAAGCTGGATCCAGATTTTGGTTTAGCCTATGCCCGTCAATCTGTAGCTCATTCCGTACTTTTTCAGTCTCCGGACTGGGATCCAAGTCTTGAGAGAAAAGAGTTGGCCCGGAATACTCTGGAACGAGCAAAACTATTAATCCCGAATCATCCGGAAGTCCATTTTGCCCAGGGTATCTTTTACCAATGGTGTCTGGATGACCCGGCGTCAGCTATTTTGGAATTTGAGATTGCCGCTGAAGGGCAACCTGGAAATGGCGAGACAACCAGGCACCTGGGAGAACTTTATGCCAGAGCTGGAAATTGGCTTAAAGCAAAGATTTATTTAGAGAGATCATATGAACTTGAACCGGATGGAATTGGAAATGCAGGGTGGTTAGCTGGATATTACTCCCTAGTGGGTGATAACAAAACAGCGGATATCTATTATAAGCTGGCCATTCAATCTTATCCGGAGAATGCCACCGCCTATCGATTCTACGCTAACCAGCTAAAAAATGCATATGGCGACTTGGATGGGGCACGACGAATCTTTAACGAGGGTGTTTTAAATTCTGATAATCCTTCATTGCTGGCGTCCCATAGAGCTCAGCTGGAAATTGAAGTAGGTGATTATGAAGCTGCATTGAAGATTATCCAGGAGGATTATAGTGGGGAGTTCTCGGCTTTCCATAAAAGCAAGATCTACTATTTGCAGAAGAACACAAGTGGGTTATCTATTGAACTTGAACACTCCCGCAAAAATATTGAAAGTAAACTAGAAGAGAAACCGGATGAGGCCTTTCTTGTCAGCAGCTTGGGTCTAATTCATGCAATGGCAGGAGATAAGGCTAATGCAATTGATGCAGGCAAAAGGGCAATTGAATTGGAACCGGTTTCTAAAGATGCTCTCAATGGACCTGATCATCACTTTAGGCTGGCAATTATTTATAATTTCGTGGGTGAAACTGAATTGGCTATAGATGAACTGGAATATTTGCTTTCATTCAAAAGTGGATATACAAAATGGCAATTCAGACTGAATCCAGCTTTTAATTCGCTTCACGATCATCCCCGTTACCAAAAGCTCATTATAAGCAACATCTGATCTAGTATGTCCAAATCACAAAATAGCGTAAGCCGTTTTATCCAGGAGCTCCGCAACCGCCGAGTGTTTCGAGTTTCTGCTGTGTACTTGGGTGTGGGCTATGCCATTCTGGAGGCCTCATCTATTATTGTCCCCATGCTCAACCTCCCGGGGATTATTGTCAAAATTGTCCTGGGATTACTGGTAGCTGGCTTCCCCATCGCCGTACTCCTGGCCTGGATATTTCAAATGACACCAGAAGGATTACGCCGTTCACCTAAATCAGGGGAGAAACAATCGCAGACAGAGAAACCGCTTACTGGTAATGCTACAATAATTGTTTTGTTGGTCATCATCGCAGGGTTGCTTGTCTACCCACAGTTCACCGATTCAAACTCCTTTGGACAGGACACAGTGTCGCTTGTAGATTCTAAATCAATCGCTGTATTGCCTTTCACACCTTTTACCAAAACTGATGATGATCAGAGTTTCGCAGATGGTATGCATGATGATATTCTCACCCAGCTCTCCAAAGTCGCTGATCTCAAGGTGATTTCCAGAACCTCAGTTATGCAATACAAAGAAACCACCATGCTCATTTCAGATATTGCTAGAGAGTTGGGAGTTGCACACATCCTTGAGGGCAGTGTCCGTCGGGCTGGGGATCAGATTCGTATCGTGGCTCAGTTAATCAATGCTGAAACCGATGAACATCTCTGGGCTGAGACCTTTGATCGTGAATACGCTGATATCTTTAGCATCCAGAGCGATGTGGCTCAGAAGATTGCCAGGGCGTTGAAGGCCGAGCTGACGCCCAAGGAAAAACATTACATTGAAACTAAACCCACAGAAAATCAGGAAGCCTGGGAACTCTATATCATGGCAGAATTGCTTTGGGATGCTGATATAATTGAAAGGGACTCAATAGCAGTGATTTATGAACAGGCTATTGAGCTTGATCCTAACTTTTTACTGCCATATACGATGTTAAGTATAATTCATGCTAATGCCTATTTTGATGGATCAGGTCTTGATCCAAGACTAGAACGATTTAAAAAAGCAAAAGAAGCTCTGTCTGAAGCATTACGGATCAATCAAGATGCACCCGAAACCCATTTGGCCCTGGGATATTTCTATTACTATGGCTCTCGTGACTATCAGCGTGCATTGGAAGAGTTTTCTATAGTTCAACAATCCCAACCCAATAATAGTGACCTGCTGGCTGCAACGGCATTTGTACAGCGCCGTCTCGGTCAATGGGATGAATCACTGGAGAATCTTCAAAAAGCAGTCTCCCTGGATCCCAATGATGGAAATAAGGTGGGGCAGATGCGGGATATGGCTTACATGATGCGCTTATGGGACCTTTCTGAACGCTATCAAAGGCAATTATCTGCAATTCACAGCGGCAATGAATCGGGCACAGAAAGTGGCTGGTATTATATCGAGTTGGCTCAATCTGGAGATTTGGAAAAGATGCAAGCCATCCTGGATCAACTAATGACCAAGTTTGACCCTGAAGATCTGCTCGAAATCAGGGTGATGCATGCTGAATTCACAAGGGATTATGAAAATTGGCTGGCAATAGAATTGGCTGATACATCAGGATCCTATTTTACAATCGGAAATCTGCTGCAATGGACAGATCAGGCTGACAGGGCACAAAGTTATTTTGATTCAGCCAGAATAGACGCTGAAGAAACGATTCAGGAAAATCCTCAGGATTGGGAAATTTATGGGGAGTTAGGGGTTGCCTTAGCCAAGCTGGGTCGATTTGAGGAAGCCATTGACTGGGGTAAGCGGGAGGTTGAGTTAATGTCCCTAGCGCGAGATAGATTGTCAGGACTAATAGCCCTCGAAGACCTGGCAGAGATATACATGATTTGTGGTAAGCTTGATGAATCGATTGATATTTATTCGCAAATTTTGAGCATGCCGGGATGGTTATCGGTCAATTGGCTAAAATTGTCCCCCCTCTATGACCCGTTAAGAAGTAGCCCTCGTTTCCAGAAACTGCTTGATCAATATTCTGGTCAGAATGGCTAGCAAGCCTTCAAAACTAGCCTCATTTTACTCTGAACTGCGGCGCAGACGTGTCCTTAGGGCAGCAACTGATTATCTGCTAATAGGCTTTGTGATTCTGCAAGCTTGCCATATAATTTTCCCCGAGCTGGGTATCCACGATTGGACCATATCACTTATTTTGGGCATGCTGGCGGCTGGTTTTCCTGCTGCCCTGTTTTTATCCTGGCACTATGAGATTAGCCCTGATGGAATGGACAAATCCCAAGCTTCTGAAATCCCCCAGACAGTGAGTCAGAAGCCCTTGACCAGCAACATCATCATTGCGGTTCTGGCAGGTATTATACTCGCCCTATTAGTGATCCCAAATATATGGGAAGCCAAATAACTAGTTCAGAGCCACATTTCAATGCCCTCAAGGAACATTCCCATCATTCTGCCAAATTCCTAAATCTTACATTCCATGCAATAGAATCGTTGCCCTGAAGCCTGCTATCTGACATATTTAGTTTTAACCATTTATAGGGGGCTCTATGCAGAATGAGATTCTCAAATCATCAAAATTACTCAACCAGCAAGGTGAGCTTGTACAGCGTGGCTGGGCCAGAGATATGATCCTGGACTATCATCGGAAGGATATTACCGCTCCTGCTTTTAAGATCAAGGAGTGGGATTATTACGCTGTTCTATCTGATAATCAGGGCATTTCATTTACCGTTTCAGACATGGGCTACATTGGCTTTATCGGTGCTACGTTGTTCGATTTCGCAAGTGGGCAGGAAATTTCAAATTCAGTAACAACTATTTTACCCATGGGTGGCTTTAAGATGCCTGAAACCAGTAAGCATGGGGATGTAGTATTTCAGAATAAAGATCTTCAATTACGCGTTATTCGAAAGGAGCATTCCAGGGTGCTTGAGCTAAACTGGAAAAATTTTCATCCGGGACAAGATTTACAGGGGAGTGTGGAGCTCTCCCAGCCAGAGGATGATTCCATGCTCATCGCTACACCCTTTGCCGGGAATCCCAGAGCATTTTATTATAACCACAAGATTAACTGTATGCCTGCTCAAGGTAGCTTTACACTGGGTGAGCGACAGCTGGAGTTCTCGCAACAAGACGCATTTGGTGTACTGGATTGGGGCCGGGGTGTCTGGACCTATTCCAATACCTGGTATTGGGGTTCTGCCTCGGGGATGGTCGGTGAACAGCGGTTTGGACTGAATATTGGCTATGGCTTTGGAGATACATCAGCCGCCAGTGAGAACATCATTTTTCTTGATGGTCGAGGTCACAAATTAGACGCTGTAAGTTTTCACATTCCTGAAGATGATTTTTTGAATCCCTGGCAGTTTTCCAGCAATGATGGTCGTCTAGAATTGGATTTTGCTCCCATACTTGATCGTTACTCAAATACGAACCTGTTGGTGGTCCAATCCTGGCAGCACCAGGTTTTTGGTCGTTTTTCAGGGGAGGTCATCCTTGATGATGGAACCGTTTTACAGATTGAAAACCTGCTGGGCTTTGCCGAAAAGGTGAAGAATCGCTGGTGATAACATGGATTTGAGGGAATAAGTCCGGTTAGAATCTTCATGACAAGCAGACTCCTAATTACTGGACTGATGCATGCCTGTCGATTATACTGGTGACCCGGCAACATATACCATTTCAGAACTGAGATTTATAATGGACCGGATGGACAAAATTCGCAGAAGATAGAAGGCTAAAAAAAAATGATATACCGTAGTACTTATAATATGATTGTCGAGAAAATTCATGAGATTAATGATGAAATCAAACAGAATACAAAAGATATCAAAAGAGCAGCTGATTTCGGAGATTTGAAAGAAAATGCTGAATACCATGCTGCCAAGGACAATCAGGCACATTTGCACAATAAGCGCCATCGTTTTGAAAAGCATCTGGATGAAGAAGTTGTAGAACCTGGGGATGTTAAGGCTGATCGCGTATCCTTCGGAACTCAGGTTACCTATACAGATGGTGAAAATCCAATTACCGTATCCATGGCTGGTGCAGCAGAGTATGAATTGGAACTTTACGAAAATATTGTCACAACGGCATCCCCCTTTGCACAGCGGGTTCTGGGCAAAAAAGTTGGCGATACGCTCACTCTTGATCTGCCCGATGGCATAAAAACCCTGACCATTCTGGATATTCAACCACTGCAATAGGGTAGAATTCCTCCATATACAAAATTCCCCCGTCTCCAGGGGGATTTTCTTTTTTTTCCAAGCTTGGATGCCCTGCAATTACACCATCTTTTTATAGGGAGTAAATATGCTAGCTAATCTCAGATCAGAATTCCTCCTGGATGCAGATATACACTATCTGAATCACGGATCATTTGGTGCCTGTCCTCGCGAGGTGTTTGAAGACTATCAAAACTGGCAGCGTATCCTGGAGAGAAATCCCATAGATTATTACACCCGGCAGCTGATGGGATTGTTTGGCAAGGAAGCCAGTGGTCCTTTGGAAAAGTCTAGAACAGATCTGGCTCAGTTTGTCAGTGCAGATGCTGAAGGGTTGATTTTCACTCCCAATGTGACGGTGGCTCTGAATGCCATTGCCAATTCGATTCCACTGAAAGCCAATGATGAAGTCCTGACCACAGATCATGAGTATGGCACCATAGTGGCCACCTGGGCTCGAAAATGCGCCCAGAACGACGCTGTGCTGACTAAAGTAGCAATTGATCTACCAGTGTCGACACAGGCTGAATTTGTCCATCATTTCTGGAAACAAGTGACACCTCGTACAAAAGTGATCCTAATGAGTCATATCACCTCGGCAACTGCACTGGTTTTGCCTGTCAAGGAGATTTGCAGACGAGCCCGCAAGGCCGGAATAATAACCGTTATTGACGGTGCCCATGCTGTAGGGCAAATCGATTTGGATGTTGAAGATATCGATGCTGATTTTTACACCAGTAATTGTCATAAGTGGTTACTAACTCCCAAGGGCACAGCTTTCTTGCATGTGCATAATAGTCAGAGGGAGGCTTTCGAGCCTCTGGTAATAAGTTGGGCAGAGATCAATCAACCCTCCTTTTCATTGCGACATGAGATGTGGGGAACCCGAGATATGGCGGCGTTTCTGAGTATTCCAGCTGCACTCAAATTCCGTGAAAAACATAATTGGGGGACTCGCAAATCAGAAGCTCAAGTGCTTCTTCATGATTATCGCGATATCTTCTCAGATTCCTTTGGACGAAAAAAGATTTGTGATCGTACCTGGCTGGCTCAAATCGCTAGCGTCCTTTTACCACAAGAAACCAAACCTGGTGACCTATGGCGTTATTTGTGGGAACAGCATCGGATTGAGGCTATGATCACAGGTTGGCGGGATGAAAATATTCTACGGCTTAGTTTCAATGCCTACAATACCCGGGATGAGCTTGATTTATTGCTGTCAGCCATACAAAAGTTCAGCATCAAATAATTCATCTCTCACCTGTTTATTCAATCCGCCCCCATAAGAAAAACTTCTTCAACAGGTAGAGAGAAAACCTGGGCGATCTCATAGGCTAGCTTGAGAGAGGGATTGTATTTTCCTTTCTCGAGAAAAACGATGGTCTCCCGGCGTACCTTAACCAGGTTGGCCAATTGTTGCTGAGTAAGCCCATCACGAGCCCTTAGTTCCTTAATCCTGGTTTGCATCAGGAATTCCATTGAGTCTAAAGTAGACCCAGGTTAGACCAAAAATTGCTGCAGAGGCCATGATCCCTATCCCAAGCATTTCCTCTGAATCTGGAAACTTTCCACGAAAGATGAATATTAAGAACCAGGACATCATGGAATAACGAAAAGCATATGCTCCAGCATAAATCTCAAGAACTCTACTCATTTCATCCTCAAGGGGAATATTTTTTTTCTTATCCTTAGCATTTTGAATGCTCCGATACACAGGAATGGCTAACATGACCAAAGAAAGAATAATGATGGTTATCATCTTCCAGCTCATCATGGGCTCATAATTCAAGAAATAAAATGCGAATCCACCAATGACGCATGCTGCTAAAATGGGCACTATTAATATGCTTCGATTTAAATATGACATACAATCCTCCAGTTAGGTAATTCTAACATAAAGTAATATATATCTAACATAATGCAATCAAAAGTTATATATATCTAACTAATTGAATGATCCACTCATCATATGATGCTAGAATAGAAATCATAATCTCGTCCGCAAATACCCGTCTTTTCATAGTGTATTTAATGGATTTGACCCAATATTATCAGACTTTTGAAATTCATGGCATTTGGAGCCAAAATCTTGAAAAAAATAGTACTCATTCTTCTGGTCACCCTATTGACCCTCCCAAATCTTTATGGACGTTGGGGTTGGAGCTCACACCGCTTTATTAATGATAAGGCAGTTGACTATCTTCCAAAATCTATGTCCATATTTTATGAGAATCGCGATTATTTATCTGACCACTCTGTGGATCCCGATACGGATAATGATCCTGGATACTATCATTACATCGATATTGACTATTATCCTGAATTTTTTGCTGGCACCCTTCCACATATATGGCAGGACATGGTCGATTTATATGGCCAGGGTACAATGGAGGACAACGGTCTGATACCCTGGGTGATAGAATGGTGGTTAGAGGAATTAACGATGTTGATTGAGAATGAGAAGTGGAACGAAGCTATGCAAATAGCTGCAGAGTTGGGCCACTATGTAGCTGATTCGCACCTGGCCTTACACCTTACCCTAAACTACAATGGGCAACTCACCAATAATTATGGCATTCATTCACGATATGAGACTCAGATGGTAAATCCTCATCTTGACGAGATTGCCTTTCCTGATTCAACCGCTCATTATTGGGAAAGTCCCATTGATTCAATTTTTGCATATATCGAAGATATCTATCCCTTGGTAGATCTGATTTTGGAAGCTGATGATAGGGCCTATCAGGAGGACCCAAATCATAATAACACATATTACTCAATGATGTGGGAAGATCTTGGAAACACAACCATCTGGAGCTTGAATCGTGCGGCTGTTGATCTTGCCAGCATCTGGTATACAGCCTGGGTTAACGCTGGACCTCCACGCCCTGAGGTTCTATATATCGATGAAATGCAGCTTCCAGAGCATCCTGAAATCATTACATTCCCAAATCCATTCAATGCGGAGATCTCATTCGTAATTAATTTGGATCAAACCACCAATGCCAGTTTGAAGATCTTCGATATTAATGGAAATTTGATAACCACACTCATTCAAAGCAATTTTATACCGGGAGAGTACACATTCCATTGGAATGGAACTGATAGAAATGGTGTGAAGGTGAGTTCAGGTGTATATCTAATGGAGCTTAATACATCTGAATTGCGTAGCGTGAAAAAAATAACTTTACTAAAATAATAAGATTCCAACCTGGGAGGGTAGAGACATGAATCAGGATTTTTATCAAAAAATGAGATCAGACATTCGGGAATGGGTAAAGACCAAGATCGGCAAAGAAAGTCAATGGTCAGAATATCTTTTGCTCGCCCCGGATCTTTTTCATCTGCTAGCGAAATTGGCTTTGGATAAGGACGTCCCCAGTAACGAGAAAGCTAAAATCGCTGGAGCCCTGGCCTACTTCATTTCACCCATCGATCTTTTTCCTGAAGCGCTTATTGGACCCCTGGGCTATCTAGACGATGTAGCCTTGGCGGCTTATGTCATTAATTCTGTTATGAAGAATTGTGATCCAGCTATTGTAACCAGGCATTGGGCTGGAGAGCAAAATATCCTTGATTTGGTACAACAGATTGTCGATGTGGCTGCAGATATGTTGGGCAATAAAATTTGGGACAAACTCAAGAGGATGGTGAAGTGATGAAACCTAAAATTGATCTAAAAAGCATTCTCATTGGGGTTTTGGCAACTCTGTTGTTCATGTCACTCATATCAGCCAGGCAATCTGAAGCTGAGATGGGTGATCTTAGTGTGGGTTCCATAACCATACGTGATGGAGGTGGACTCAGAATTCTCTCCCGCGCCGGTGAGAATACAGTCCTAATTTCTGGATCTGGTCAAGGTGGTGGCACTATCATGCTTAAAAATGCTCTGGGAGCTGCTTCTATGACTCTTGGTTCAAATGAGGATGGACAAGGTGGTTTCGTTGCCTATAATCAGGAAGGGCAGATGAGCGCTCATCTTGGAACGGGCGAGATGGGTGGTGGATTTATTCGAACCTTTGACAAACATGAAACTCCTACGGTATATCTCGGGACCAGTGAGAAAGGTGGCGGTCAACTCACCACCTACAATGAAGTTGGAAATGAGACTGCATTTCTTGGCACAGGCACGGCGGGGAACGGATTTCTCCGGACAGCCAATGAATATGGGAAAATGAGCGCTTACCTGGGGACAGGCAATTCCAGTACAGGAATGGTGCTACTGTGTGACCGCGAAGGTAAAACCAAGTGGGTCGAAAAGGTGGATGAATAGCGAAGGCGGATATTCACAATTCATTTTGATGCATAATGTCGTTGTAAACGGGGAACCTGAATGAATAAAGCCCTCATTCTTATTATACTATTTGTATACTCTTGTAAATCAGAGATTTCCGATAACATCGTTGTGATCAGCCCGGATGATAAAATTCAAGTCGAGCTGAAACTGGATCAGGGCATGCCCCAATACGCCATCCATGTTGATGGAAAAAAAATATTCAGACCCTCAGTCCTGGGCTACCGGTTCCGAGATCAACCAGATCTGGTGGGTCCCTTCCAACTGGTAAATTCAAATACAGACATGATTGAAGAAGACTGGGAACCAGTCTGGGGACAGGAAAAGTCAATCCATTCCTTGAGCAAGATGATCAAGCTTGAGCTGAGAGAACGGCTTGTTCCACATAGGCAGCTCAATCTATATTTTCGTGTTTTTAATGATGGTGTGGCCTTTCGCTATGAGATCCCCGAACAGGCCAGTCTTGATTCTCTCTTTATCATAGAAGAACTATCAGAGTTTAGATTTGCCCGTGATGGAAAATCCTGGTGGATACCGGGTAGTCACGCGTTTGACTCCTATGAACAGTTGCACCAAGTCTCTCTATTAAGCGAGATTGATTCAGCGAACACACCTCTCACATATATCAGCGAGGATGATCTTTTCATCAGTATCCATGAGGCCAATCTGACTGATTATGCTGGCATGACATTAAAAAGATCCAGGTCTGATTCTTTGAATTTTCTGAGTAATCTCGTTCCCTGGCCTGATGGTGACCTTGTGAAGACCACAGCACCAATGCATTCACCCTGGCGAACAATCTGTATAGGAAGATCAGCCACTGATCTCCTTAGATCACGCATGATTTTGAATCTGAATGAGCCAAATCAATTGTCAGATGTTTCCTGGATCAAGCCCATGAAGTATGTGGGTATCTGGTGGGGTATGCATATTAACAAATACACCTGGGTTCAGGGAGACCAGCACGGTGCCACAACAGAGAATGCCAAGAGATACATCGATTTTGCATCAGAACATGATATTCAAGGAGTCCTGGCAGAAGGTTGGAATCGAGGCTGGGAGGCCTGGGGGCAAGAGGGGGCACTCCAATTAACCGAAGCCTACGATGATTTTGATATTGTAGAAGTGGTTGAATATGCAAAAGAGAAGAATGTTACCTTTATTGGCCATCATGAAACCACTGCCAATGTCGCTGCTTATGAACACCAACTTGAATCTGCCTTTGCCTACTATGACAGTCTTGATATATCAGCCATCAAGACAGGATATGTGGGGGCAATCAAGCCCAGCGGTCAATTCCACTATGGACAATGGATGGTTGAACACTTTAGAAGGGTGGTAAAATTGGCTGCTACCCATCACATTTCCCTTGATGTCCATGAACCTGTGAAGGGCACTGGAATTGAACGCACCTGGTCAAATATGATGACCCGTGAAGGGGCACGGGGACAGGAATGGAATGCCTGGAGTGAGGGTAACCCCCCTGATCATACGACCATTCTTCCATTCACTCGCCTGTTGGCTGGTCCTCTGGATTACACACCTGGGATTTTTGATATTCGATTCGATGACTATAAACCTGAAAATAAAGTTCATTCAACTTTGGCCAAACAGTTGGCACTTATGGTAGTTCTGTACAGCCCGCTTCAAATGGCTGCAGATCTGCCTGAAAATTATGAAAACCAGCCTGCCTTCCAGTTTATCCAGGATCTGGAGGTTGACTGGGATGAAACGCTTTATCTGGAGGGTGAAATCGGTAAGTATGTCACCATTGCCCGCCGTCACGGCAGTGAATGGTTCCTGGGTGCCATTACCAATGGGGATGCCCGAGAAGTAGAAATTTCGATGAACCAGATGGTTGGGGGAGACCAGATTGCGGAATGCTATGTGGATACTGAAGATGCGCATTGGGATGACAACCCTTATCGAATCTGGATAGGGTCATATAAAGTGTCTCCAACCGACACCCTAAAAGCAAGGTTGGCTCCCGGCGGGGGAATGGCTATCAGGTTAAGGCCGCTTACTGAGGAAGAGATGGAACATGAACTGCTTTCCATTTCAGATCTGCGTCAAGACCAGGGAGCAAGAGAGTAAGAAACCAAGAGGGGGATTCCTGTGAAAATTGTTTTAAGAGGGACCATCGTTTTATTGATATGTATGCAGGTCTTTCTGGCCTGTTCAACTCCAAGAGCACCAAAAACTGAGAGTATGGATATGAATATTATACCTAAGCCACAAAGCATAATGGCGCAAGAGGGCGAGTTTATTTTTGCTCAAGCCACATCCATTTGGATTTCTGATGAAATTGCCAATAAGGCATTTTTCATAGATTATTTACGTTCAATGATTCCAAATATGAGCGAAGGTACTCAGGGAGAAGCGGATATTGAATTTGATCTCATCCAAGATGTTGACTTGCCGGAAGAAGGCTATCATTTACAAGTGAGCAGTCAGGAAATCAGAATCATAGCAAAGGATGATCCCGGCTTATTCTATGGCATACAAACATTGCGTCAGCTCCTGCCACCTGCAATTGAGCAAGGTGTCAACACGCTGGTTGGTCACAAGATTCAAGCGGTGAATGTTGAAGATTACCCACGGTTTGGATGGCGTGGTATGCATCTGGATGTCTCACGCCATTTTTTCCCTTTGGAATTTGTAAAAAGATACATCGATATGATTGCCCTCCACAAAATGAATGTGTTTCACTGGCATCTCTCTGATGACAATGGGTGGCGACTTGAAATAAAACGCTATCCCAAACTTACTGAAATTTGTGCCTGGCGTGTGGATCGAGAGCATGAGGATTGGCGCAAATGGTCTCCCATTGAAGCAGGTGAAAAAAGTACATATGGCGGTTTCTATACTCAGGACGAAGTTCGGGAGGTCATAGGATATGCGGCTTCCAGGCAGATAACAGTTATCCCCGAGATTGAAATGCCAGGACATTCCTCTGAGATATTCGCGGCTTATCCTGAATTGTCCTGTAAAGGTGAAACACTGCCCGTCCGTCCAGGGAGTTATTGGCCCAATGAAGATATTTTCTGTGGTGGTAACGATTCTGTATTCGTTTTCCTGGAAAACATCCTGGATGAGGTGGTTGAATTGTTCCCCGCTGAGTACATTCATATTGGAGGGGACGAAGCCCGCAAAACTTACTGGAAAACCTGTGAGAAATGCCAGAATCGAATCAAGACTGAAGGGCTGACGAATGAGCATGAATTGCAAAGCTGGTTTATCCAGAAAATGGAGAAGTATATCCTCTCCAAAGGCAAAAAACTTATCGGATGGGATGAAATACTTGAAGGTGGTTTGGCCGAAGATGCGACTGTCATGTCATGGAGAGGTGTGGCAGGTGGAGTAGCAGCAGCCAAGGCAGGCCATGATGTGGTTATGACACCAACATCACATGTTTACTTTGACTATTATCAGGGTGATCCCAAAACCGAGCCCCAGGCCATTGGTGGATACACACCCCTCAAAAAAGTTTATAGCTATGAACCCATCCCGAAAGAACTAGACGCCGATGAGGCGAAATATGTCCTGGGATCACAGGCAAATTTATGGACAGAGTTTATCAAAACCACCTCACATGCGGAATATATGGTGCTCCCGAGGATGACTGCTTTATCCGAGGTGCTGTGGTCTTCAAAAGATCAGCGGGATTGGCCAGATTTTCAGAAACGCTTACAGGCTTTATTGCCCAGATTTGAGTCGCTGGGATGGAATTACAGCCCAGGTACCTTTCTGGTAGATATTTTACCAGGACAGCCAATAAAAACGGATGAATTAATCGTCGAATTGATTTCAGAACAGTCTAATTACGAGATTCGCTATACACTCGATGGTACAGATCCTGACGTTAGTTCTCATCTTTACATGGGGAAGCTGCTTCTGAGGCAGGATGCAAAAGTTAGAGCAGGTATTTTTGATGGACCGGTGGGGAAGGGTCGCATTGCAGAAAGGGATTTCTCCTTTCACCAAGCTCTGGGAAGCACCACAGCATATAAGTTGAAATATCATGTGCGCTACACTGGAGGGGGCGATCAGGGGCTGGTTGATGGAATCCTGGGTTCAGATAACTCAAAAGACGGCACATGGCAGGGTTTTGAAGGCAATGATCTGGAGCTTACACTTGACCTGGGAGAGAGTAAGGAAATCTTTCGGACCGAGATGAATTTTCTGCAATCAACCAAAGCATGGATTTTTATGCCGCAGTATCTGGAAGTAAGCTTCTCACCCGATGGTGAAGCCTGGAGAGTTATTCAGCGAGTGGATAATGAGGTGTCTGATACGAGAGAGGATGTTTCAATTAATCGCTTAACTGCTGATTTTCCTGCGGAGACAACGCGTTACATACGGATTCTGGCTAAAAATCGAGGGGTTTGTCCAGATTGGCATCCAGGATCTGGTGAAAAATCATGGATATTTTGTGATGAGGTTGTCGTACGATAATCTACCTCAGATGATTAATTCTGGAGTTTCTTATTAATTCTCCGGCTTGTACTGGAAAATCTCTTCCAAAGGGACTTGAAACACCCCGGCAATCTTAAAAGCCAACTCCAGTGTGGGAGAATATTTCCGGGACTCAATGGCAATAATCGTTTGTCTGGTTACACCGATATTTTTGGCAAGTTCCTGCTGAGTCATTTCATCATGATTAAATCTTAGCTTCCTCATATTGTTCTGAATACTGCAGAGTTCCATTACACACCTCGCTGGTAGTAGATAAGCTGGGTTACAAATCCTACAATCTCTGAGACCACAAAGAAGACGATAAATACATTCATCAACATGAGCGCTGATGGATTGAGATAAAAACTCATACAGGCAATCCATACCCCTGAAATAAGGACGTAATGTGAGATGCTGGTTGCTTTCAATCTGATGAGAGTTTCCCGCTCATCTCCTCCATCTTTTACTTCATCTCTATATATGATAGCCATAATGCTTTGAATCACGACTTGAGCAAATATGGTGACTGTTATAACCCCAATGAATACGACGATGAGACTTGTCTCAGGAATGTCTGGATTCTCAATAACACCTAAGACACGACTGAAATAGTAGATAAACATGATGGATGTTATGATGAGGGATGCCCAGATGCTTTTTTCCTGGTATGATAAATTCATGTTAAGATTCCTTTACTAGATGTTAATTAATACAGACATAATGTAAAAGATTATTAACATGATGCAATGCCTGATTTGTAGGAATTTTTAGAATCGTTTCTTTTACTGTGAAGCAGTAGGTTTAAAGTAGAATATCTCTCGATGGGGTTGTGGCAGGTTATCCAGCCAGCCACTTTCCTTGAATCCATGGCGTATGTGCATATGGATAGAGGGCTCATTATCTGCCTCAGTTGAGCTGAAAAATTTGCCTGAAGGACAATGATTTGCTTCAATATATCCAATGAGCTTGGAGGCCAGACCCTGCCTACGGAAAGCCTCATCGGTGACAACCAGTTTGAGGAATGTGGTACCAAACCAATCTGAGTCAAAAGTAGAGTATGCAACGATTCTGGAATCCATTTCCAGGACCAGCATCATTTCCCTGGGAATCATATAAAGAAAATGTTTTCTGCGTTTTTCTCGATCAAAGATATTGAAATTGGGAGCATCGATGGCGACGCATGCCTCAAGATAACTCATTTGTGCTATGCGGATTGTCATTGATTATCGAAGTGGGAGGAGATTATCAATTTTGGGTATATTGTTTTACTGATTCTGCCCCTGAAAGAATGCGGAGACCTGCCTGAGCCAATGCTTCCATTTCATTCTCCCCTGCTTCTACGAAGATTGACGTTAGTGACTGAACTCGTTCTGTGATAGAAGAGCATAACAATTTCGAATTTGCCATACCGCCAGTAAGTAAAATTCCATCCAACTCAAATTTGAGCACAGAAGCCATGGCAGCTATTTCTTTGCAAATCTGATATACCATAGCTTGAAAGATGAGCTCAGCCTCAGAGTCACCCCCTTGAATTCTCTCTTCAACCTTCTGGAGGTCAGCCGTACCAAGATACCCCTTCAGACCGCTTTCCTTTGAGAGTAACTCCTCAATCGAAGCACGGTCATGATTTGCCTCAAATACCAGGTCAAGAATACCAGAAGAAGGCAGTGCACCAGCTCGCTCGGGACTAAATGGACCCATACCCAGGAGGGCATCATTGACATCAATCATTTGCCCCTTGTGAAGAGCAGCCACCGAGATACCACCCCCCATGTGGCAGATAACCCAGGCACTTTCCAGATAATTTTTGTTCAGTCGTGAGCAGAGTTTTCTCAAACTAGACTTTATGTTGAGGGCATGGCTGCGAGATTTCCGCTCTATTCCTGGCACTCCGGATATTCTGGCGATGGGTTCAAACTCATCTGAAGTGATTGGATCTGAGATATAGACGGGGATATTATACTTCCTGCCGATTCTCTCACCAATCAAAGCTGCCAGATTGCTGGCATGCTGGGAATATTTGTGTGTTATGAGATCATCCAACATGAGGTCATTGACCTGATAGCTACCGCCACTCAGGGGACGCAAGGGGGCACCTCTGGCCATAATAATATGAAGGTCAATATTGGCTGAAGCCACAAAACGTTCTACATCTTCAAAGCGAGTATCCAATTGTTCAGCAATGCTGGTATCCAAACCTGAATGAACCATGAGCGTTTCATCCACGACTCCTATTTGCTCATTTTCTAAATCAAAACTGTAGATGGCCAGTTTGGTAGAGGTCGAGCCAGGATTGATGATCAGAATGTGACCGTGGTTAATCATATGTGTACTCTTTTATTGTTAGGTGCCGAAATTAAGTCTCTGAACTCACAAAGCACGGAAATCTTAACGAGATTTTAAGTTTTAGCATTGAGGATTTTGATATGAGTATGACCTTCTATTGAAGCCCACTATATTGAGGAATGGAAGTCTCACAAAAGATATGGTTGAAGCCTCTTATCCAATTGTATGTGGCTTCATTGATATCACTTATCACCGCTATTGTGTCTTTTCGATCTGAAGAGTTTGATCAACAAACTATGATCACCTTTATGGCCTATTATTTCATCCTGGGGTCCATGACATTCATGTTCAGATTAAGAATGAAACTTATCAATCCCAAAACGAAACAACTTCTTCAATTCAGTTTCTTTCTGTTGGGTTTCGTTCTCATGTTGACAGGTGTGCTTGGTATGCTGTCAGGAAATTTTAATATGGCTATCGTCTTTCTGTTAGTACTATTTTCACCGGGTCTGGCAATTTTGAGAGCCGGTCTACATTTCAACAAAACTGGAGAATAAATGTCCCTTCAAGCAATTATATACCGCCTTTCAATTGCATTTTACATCCTGTTCATACTTGTGGCCTGTGGAGGGAACGCTACCAGTGTTTCAGAGACCTCAAAAACTTCACAAAATATTCGCGGTGAATTTGTAAGTCTTGACGTACACGATTTTGGAGAGGGGACTGAAATAACAACTGCCGGGCAGCACCTCATGGAGCAGCCATTGGGGGTCATCGAATTAAGAGATGGTGACCAAAGGAATGATAGTGTACTGGTCATGGCAGTTCACGGATATGACTCCAGGGGTTATGAGTGGATTATCGGTTTAAAGCATCTGGCAGATCATTACGGTTCGGTTTTCTTCTTTAGATATGATTGGGAGCAATGTCCAGACCAGATAGCTACGAAGTTTGCCTCTGAGATTAAAAAGATAGAGAAGGGTGGCAAATATCAGAGGTTAGTCATTTTTGGTCACTCTTACGGAGGTATGGTTGTGACCTACGCAGCGTCGGGACTCGGGAAACTAAAGGCCGATATTCATGTCATTGCAGCACCCCTGAGTGGTTTTCCCAAACTATTGGATGAGTGTGATAAATTGAACTACGATGCTGGCGATAAGCTGAAGTACCCGGAGTGGAATAAATCGGTACGTCTCATTCAACATAGAACTGTCCATGCTCAGGACGGAGCGTTCAGAGAATTGGCCAGTGATCCTCAAGAAGTGGATTTGCCCTTCTATCAATCCCATGAATTGCCACCAACCATGGATGGACATCGCCTGGGGCACAACTGGTCGGTCACATGGGTCCTTGACAAACATGTTGGGAAACCCCACCGCCTCTAGTCATTGCCCACTTGTTGTGCAATCAGTACTTGCGGAAAATCTTACAGAGCATATTTTTAGCCCTTAGTTATCAAACATTGAATGCGTTTGGCTTTAAGCTGGTAGGAGGCTCGCCGTGAATAAAAAAATCTTAATCTCTCTGATCCTTGTCGTTGGATTCACATTGCCAGCCCTTTCACAAACACCTGACGTATACTGGGGTGTGAATTGGTCCATGACTGAGGCTCAAATTGATTCCGCTCTCCAGGATGTATTCAAAGATAAGAAGTTAGCCACCAAGACGAACTATACAGACAATCGCCAATTGTCTGGGTATTCATATCGCATTGGAGAGAAGGGGATTGCAAAAATCTATGTTTGGTTCAACATCAAAGCTGATGTAAAAGTGTCGATCCACTCCATCGAAGTGCTTTATAATTTTGATTATCCCTATGATGCCAAGCGTTTTAAACAGGCCTACTTTGAAAAATATGGGCACGCATTTGAAGAAAATGCCGTTCCCTATCAAACGGCTGAAGGCACGTCTGTGGTGCTCCGTAGTGTGAAAGAACCTACCCCTGGAGTTTTGGGTCAGACCGTATTCCAGGTCAGCATGTTAAGTCCCAATCCGTTTGAGATGACGGAAGAAAATATGGATTTTCTGTTCTAATACACGCCATAGACTTCACGATTTAACTCTCATCAATTTTAATTTTACTCCGGGCAGTACCATCCCCATCATGGGGGTGTTTCTCTAATTCCATAGCTAGAATTTGACATCGGCATATTTTTTGCCCCTCCGCCTTTTAGGAAAGATGATAAGTAGAGGGAAGCAGAGCAGACGATGATCGCACAATACAGTCAAATTTTAGGAGCAATCATTTTGATCGTTTCTGCTGTCATCGGGGGGATACTTATCCTCGCCCCTGGCTCTATTCGTTTACAACGCCCTGAGTGTGGCTGGGAGGGGTGGACATTCAACATTATAAATCTGTTATTTTTTCTGGTTTTGATACCCCTGTGCGGTGCCACAATGCTCCTCGATATTTATGTCCCCATTTTCATTTGCATCAAATTACAGTTTACACCGTTGAATATCATTTTTGAATCCCTGGGGTTGGTGTTTTTTCTGTTTGGCAGCATTCTGCTTCTCTGGAGTCGACTTTCCCTGCGTCGAAGTTTTCGTCTGGCAGGTGTAAAACCAAGTCAGACTGATTATCTCACCCTACATGGTCCCTACAAAAATATCAGACACCCCATGTATTTATCAGCTCTCATGGTTCTATTTGGTCTGACATTTATTCTTTCATCCATCTTAATGGCAATCATGTTTATAGTGATGTTCTGGTTGATCAAGAGACTTATCCCCAGAGAAGAGATCCAACTTGATCAAGCTTATCCCATCGCCTATTCAGAATATTGTCGTAGAGTGCCGGGAGCCATGTTTCCATCAAGAAAAAAATAGCTGATTCATTTCTACAGACTATTTACTCATTTTCTGACAATTAAAGATTTACTTCGTGCATTTATCATGGATTCATGTTTATTTGAAATTAGTTCAAAAAATCACCTCAGCTGAATGATAGGAGTTGAAATGAAGATTTTTATTTCTGCAGATATTGAAGGTATTACAGGCATTGGACATTGGAATGAAACGGACAAGGCCTTCCCCAATGAATATTCCTGGTTTCAAAAACAAATGACCGCAGAAGTTGCAGCAGCGGCGGAAGCAGCCATTGAGGGTGGAGCCACAGAAATTCTAATTAAAGATGCCCACGATTCGGGAAGAAATCTCATTCTGGATGAATTACCCGAACTGTGTAAAGTTGTGCGGGGTTGGGCGGGGCATCCCCTGTCCATGGTTCAAGAGGTAGATGAAAGTTTTGATGCTATTATGTTTGTTGGTTATCATTCCAGAGCCGGACAGAATACCAACACATTGGCCCACACTATGTCCTCAGCTCGAATTGCCAGAATGACCCTGAATGGTCTGGATATGTCAGAATTCTACGTACACGGTCTGGCTGCTTCATACTATGGTGTGCCCTCAATTTTTGTTTCAGGAGACGAAGGACTATGTCAGGAGGTTTCCCAGCATAATTCGAACATTCAGACAGTGGCCACCATCCGAGGTGTGGGGAGCTCGGTGATTTCACAACATCCTGCCCAATCTTTGAAAATGATCAGAGCAGGAGTCGCGAAAGCCATAGGAGGAGATTTTTCCAAAGGTTTGCTTCCCATCCCGGAAAAACTTGAATTCTCAATTGAGTTTAAAAAACATCAGGAAGCTTATCGTGCATCGTTTTACCCCGGAGCCTATCTCATTAATCCGGTTTTAGTAGGTTTTAAAACTGAGGACTATTTTGAACTTCTGAGATTTAATCTCTTCGCATATTAGGATAAAGGTAGCTTATAAAACCAATACGTTTCAAAGCCCCACTCACGCTTTTACTCATCTTCCTGGCAGTTTCGCTGGCAGCTCAATCAAACACACCTGATTCAACCGGTGCTCCTGTTCATCCACTTGATCTCTACCTCGATGAAATCGATGAGATGGGACGCACCTTGAGTAATTGGGAAGGGGATTCTCTGGATCAGGGTTCATGGTTTTTTGGTTCTTATGCCATGTTACTCCTGAGCAATAATGGGAGGGGTGAAAACGTTCCATACGCAGGACTAGAAGCAGCAATTCCAGCACTCTGGAGTGATTTTAAATATCTAACTCCACGATATCTGATAGAATTGGCAGGTGGTACACTTTCCAATGGAAATCTAATGTCCATCAGGAAAGACCTGGTCTTTAATAAATTACGCACAGAGGAACGCTTTATCCTGGTGGTGGCTGGTTTTGGCTACTTACGCATGCTTCAAGGTACTGTTGGAGATTCCCTCTTCTCTGTGTTGGTGAAAGATGCCATTCAATTTTCTGCCGAGCCTACCTGTATCACAGATGAACTCATTAATAGTATGTCAACCCATTGCTGTGAAGATCTCGCCTTTCAATTTGAAAAGGCCCTCACCAGTTCACGCTGGAGCGATGTCAATCTGGATTATGTCAGAACCAGACAGGATTCAATTGAGATTGGTATCGAACATCTCGGGGTCTGGCATTTCCCCGTACAAGTAAGGGTAATTTCCGCTAGAGGGGACAGTACATTTTACACGTATGGATTGAATCAAACCACACCCCTAGTGATACCAAAGATTGATGTAGCTGAAGTCGTACTGGATGCGGATCATCTCCTGGCCGAGTATTATAGATACAATAACCGCTGGCCCCGTTTGAACAATAACATACATATCCAGCCCTTTGGAGCATTACCGGATTGGACCAACTATCGCATCACAATTAATCCCAGTTATTGGTCTGATTGGGATGGGGAAAAACGGATTGGGCTAAAATTGACCTCTGGTTTTGGTGTGGACTTATGGCCAGCCTATCCCAGTGATTATCGTCATCGCATCAGCATGGAGCTCAATTGTCACACCCCCTATGATTCAAGCTTCAGTTGGGGTGGGCGAGTAAGTTATAGTCATCCCATAAATCTGGATAAACGCCTGTTTTCACATCTCAGGGCTCATACCTACGATGATTGGTCAGGTGTCAGTATGGGATTTACCCGTTATGTGGGTAAACAAACTTTCCTGATTCAGGGACCACGGCTGATATATCAAAGAGTGGGGCTGGCTTTTGAGTATGATCAATACGGTGACAGCTTGATCTGGAAACAAAATCAAAACATTCATATTGTCAAAGGATCCTATTCAGGACTGTCACTGACCAAACAGGGAGACCGGGTTTACATCAGGGTCAAGCTTGCCTCTGGTGAAGGTCCAGAGGGTAATTTTTCCATATTTAAGGCACAGACAGACCTCTCAGGTGTGTTCTGGGGTTGGGTTGTGGGAGGCGTCCAATTTGAAACCGGTTTCCAGAGTGAATCTACACCAGATCCATATCAATTCACCCATCAATATGCCTGGCAGGATGGATTGGCAGCTATACCAACCTTTCGAGGTCAAACCAAGTTGACTGAAAATACCAACGAGTATATGGGCTTGAGTATTTCAGGAGGTTATTGGTTGAGAGGTATTCAGTTGAAAGTATTCACAAGCAGCCTGATTGTGGATATGGATGAGTTGGGTTGGGACGGAGTTAAACCTCACTATGCTGCTGGATTTGGATTTGAGCACAAATCTTTTTTCACAGCGGGTCTTTATTTTCCAATCTGGCAATCTCATCCCCTTGACGGTGAAGAACCCTGGGCCTGGCGCAGTCAAGCGCGTCTTGTGTGGAATTTGTAATTAGAGGTCAAAGGTCTGAATGTCCAAGGTCTGAAGGTAAAAACGGTTAAAATCAGGGCTAAGGCAGCGCTTTTCTTAAAACGAATCTGACGAAGTCTACGAACTCATTTTTTAATTTGTGTCAATTCGTCCCATTCGAGCAATTCGTGTCCAAAAATTTGACTCCTCAATATTCGCAGCGCTACTCTCTTATATACTTTAGGGAGAGCTACTTCTTGCGTGATCAAATAAGAGTACGGTGAAATTCATTGGGCTATAGACACGAATGACACGAATGACCACGAAAAAAACCACAAATATTATTTTATAGCCCATGCGGGAGTAGCAGTAGGTATAATTATTCACTTTAAGAGTAGATCGGAATCCAAACGCGAAACTAGCGATATGAGCGACTCTTTTTTTACAACGAATCTGACGAAGTTTACGAACTCATTTTTTAAATTTGTATCAATTCATCGCATTTGTGCTATTCGTGTCAAAAAAACATAACTTATCAATACATCCTCACTCCGCGGTTTCTGCAAGAGCAGGTCAAAAGAGTCCTTTGTAAAATTCTTCAATTATATAGTTTGATCACAATCCAATTACTAAGTTAGTTCCATATTCAGAATCAACAGGAGGATGCTATGGAGTGGGTTTTATCAGTACGTGCTGAATGGCTAACACCAATAATGAAAATTTTTACCTTCCTCGGTGATGAGGAATTTTTCCTGCTCTTTCTACCACTGGCATACTGGTTGTGGAGAAAGCGGGTCATGGGTCGCGTAGGTATGGTGCTGCTTTTTACATTTGTTCTGAATGCAGTCATTAAAGGTATCTTTCAAGTACCCCGACCCGATGTAATTGAGCATCTCGTGCATGCAGATGATTGGTCATTTCCCAGCGGTCATTCTCAGGGAGCTATAGTATTATGGGGTTGGCTGGCTTATGAGCTCAAGGACAAGCGTGCTTACATTGTTGCTGCCATTCTCATAGCTGGTGTTGGCTTCTCGAGGATATATCTTGGGGTTCATTACCCAACAGATGTTCTGGGCGGATTCCTGATTGGATTTACTACTCTATTTGTCTATTCCTGGTTATTGAAATTATCACCTCCGGCTTGGATGCATCTCGGACCAACTCGCCAGAGTCTGATCATTTTTGTACTTCTCATGGGGTTGTTTATGCTTGTTCCTGAGCTGTCAGAGGTGGCCATCAAGGGTGGTGCGGCATTTATCGGTTTTATGACAGGTTATCTGCATGAGAAAAAATATCTAAATTGCAGCCTAAAACCTGGTATGAACCTGGTCATCTCCAAACTTGTCCTTGGTCTGGTAGGTATCGTTCTAGTCTGGATGGGTTTGAAACAGGTGTTCATATCCATCGGTTACATAACAGACATGGCCATGTTTATTCGCTACACACTTCTGGGTGGCTGGATCAGTTTTGGAGCCCCTTATCTGTTCTGTCAGTTTGGTTGGAATTTAGAGAACAAATGATTGGGCAATTATTTCAAATACGACACTTTTATTGTTTGACTTAATTTTCCCAGCTTGAGTTGTACAAAATATACCCCAGTAGCCACCTGAGTCCCTGAATGATTTAGGCCATCCCACTGGACGCTATGGTTGCCCTGTGGCGTTTCGCCCCATTTTAACTTGACGACCTCATGTCCCCTGAAATCAAATATTGTTAATTGAATATTTGCACTCTCATGTAATGCATAGCGGATCGTTGTACTTGGATTGAAGGGATTAGGATAGTTTTGTTGCAACAAAAATCCAGATGGAATAGCAGGTGCGTTATTCAAGCTGACTGGTTCACTCTCATAGTCATGTATCCCTGGAGTCAAGTAATTATGCAAATTACCTTGCTGGTTATCCAACGCATCAACGGCACCAATTGTCCACTCGGAAGGGTTAAAGCCATCTGTACCCGTAATAACATCTGCGTTTCTATAGGCATACGAATCAAGATATTCCCATACGAGTCCCGTTCCGTCAACCCCCACATCACCGTAATAATCGAGTATCGTACCCGTGTCGTCTTTTAATTCATAGGTATCATCACCATTCCCAATAATGGGACCAAAGCCATAATCGAGATCGAAAATGACATATTCGGGCATAGATAATTCTGTAATAGTTGAGTTCCATTCAACTTCTGAAGTGTTTGTCAGAACAACTGATTTTCCAAATGGGAGGATAAATTCTGGGAAGGTATAATGAGTCTCGTCTGGCGTCGAACTACCCCCGCTGAAGCGGCTGACAGTATACCCAGTCAAGGGAGAATCCTCGGTTCCAGTATTTGTAATTTCAACTATTTTTGGTTTACCGCCGGAATAAGGTCCATCAACTATTTCTGAAATAATGATATTCCCCGTTCTTCCATCACCAGCAATTTCGTTGTCCAGAATGACAAGTTGAAATAATGATGGATTTCCTATAGTCGTGTTATTCCCACCACTTACATTCGATAGTTCAAATAGGAGTGTATCTGGTCCATCTATCTCTGTGTCATCAAGTACTAGAAACGAAAAGGATTGCTGTTCGTAGGACCCAGCAGGAAACGTCAAGGTTTGAGGTGTGGTCATTTCATAATCGATCCCAGGTATCGCATTCGTGTATTGTAGGTCTACATCAACGGATGTCGCAGAAATCGAATCAGGATAATCGATGGTCACATCTACATTAAATGTTCCGTTATCCTCGTAAACAGCAGTTGCTGAGACATCGAAACTGACAACGGTTTCTCCATTCCAGAGTAGGTTTACATATTCAGGATGGTCTATAAAGGGATTCCTGTTTCCTTGATATCCATAAATGACATTATTTCGATTTTGCTCAAATTCGTCAACAGGATCAATAGAATGCCAGGCTAGCAAGGTGGACAATTTTGCAAATACAGGCTCATTTGTGTATCGGTCATTTGGGAAATAATTGATTAGTTCAAGATCAGGTTCAGAATCTACACCTTCGTAACGTGTTGCCATATAAAACATCATACGGGCGACATCGCCAACAACCTCAGCGCGTGGTTGCCACACCCATTCTTGATCCGTGCTGGTAAAAGATCCCGTTGTATCACCGTCATCAATGTATGGGATTGAACAATAGTCAAACCAACGATTGTTCCGCGCAGAGTTAACGGTAATATCAGCAGGTCGCAAGTGATGGACATCTGTAGCGGCTACATCATCCTCAGAGCCAAAACCAGTGTAATAAATGCCCCTTGATTTCGCCCAAACATGTTCTCGACTCCAACCATTTTCATTGTTGTATTCTTGAGCTGCGTTGACTGACCATCCTGTATAGAGCAGGATGACATTATCGGGATTATTTGGGTCTTTGTCAGTTTCCTTGAGTATGTCCCAACAGTCCGTTTGAAAATCTGTATATGGAAAGCTCGTATGTCCGCTGATAATACTGTTTAAGGCAGCCTTTAAGCTTGGGCCATTTAATCCTTCTGCCGGAGTGTAATAACCATCAGGAATCTGAGAAAAACCTATTGAGGTGAGAAGAAGCAGTGCGATTACATTTGGTTTTAGAAATCTCATAGATGAACACCTTTCATAAATTGGCAGTCTCTGGCAAAATACCGGAACTCTGATCTTTAAGGTAATTCCAGACCCGCGCAGAGAAAGCAAAACAAACCATTACATAGTGGAAAAGATAGATTCGTTACTGTGTTGCGATTATATACTCACTTTTGATCCCTGGTCAGCCCGAATATGAGGAGTGTTCCTAATCATCAAAGTTTGGGTGAATGGGAAACTCGATGACAAAATGGGCACCGGGTGCGTCTTTTAGATTGACGGTCCCCATGAGCTGTTGCTCAGACAAAATTTTAAGTAGATATAAGCCCAGCGAATGAATTGAATCCCAGACCACGGGTTTTTGAAGACCGATCCCGTTATCAATGACTTCCAGGCGTAGACAGTCATCTTCATATTCGGTAAATTGTATGGTGATGAGTTTGCCCTGCTTGGCAGGGTCGGGGAAGGCATACTTCAATGCGTTGGTCACCATTTCATTGATCATCAATCCACAGGGTACAGCGATATCTACGGGCAAACTTATCTCCGGTATCTTTGTCCTGATCTCAATAGGTGCAGCTTGTCTACCAAAAGCAGCATGGAGAGTATCGGTTAGATCCTGGATGTAGGTGGATATGTCAATATTATCGAATTCAGGTGACCGATAGAGTGCATCGTGCACCAGGGCCATAGAATTGACTCGATTTTTTATGTCATCGAGAGTTTGAAGTGTTTTATCGTTTTCAGTACCGGCCTTTTGCAATCCCAGCAGACTGGCAACAAGCTGCAGATTGTTTTTTACACGATGATGGACCTCCTTAAGTAGTATATCTTTTTCGAGAATAGATTTTTCCAGAAGACTTCTCTGGCGGACGATTTCTGTAACGTCTTCAAGAGATATCATGACCTGATTCGTCATTCCAACTATGTTTTTGAGAGGATAAAGGAGCATTTGAACCACCTTCGTACTTCCATTATCAGCTATGAATTTAACTTCAGGAATTTCTATGATGTTGCCCTCTACAGCTTTTCTGAAGCTTATACCCAAAGACAACTTGTTTGCCAGCTCGTCTTCTTCCACATGATAATCCTTGATAATATCCTCAGGACTATCAGCTCCCCAAAGTTCTACCCAACCAGAATTAAGATGTGTGATGTTTCCTTCAGAATTGTGGATAGCCATGGGAATAGGGGACTGGGCGATTACGGCGCGAAAATAATTTGCTCTTTCACTGGCCTTTACGTGAGCTTTACGACGAGATTCAATTTGAGCATTGAGCTGTATGTTGTGTTTTTCCAGTTCCAATCCATGTTTAACTAGAAAATTAGTACGCAGGCGAAAGGCTACCACGATAATGAGAATGAGTAAAAATATACTGCTGGAAATAAACCACCATGTTTCATAGAATTCCGGATGGATAATCAGATGAAGAGAAGGACCATTGTTATTCCAAACCAAATCATTGTTACTGCCCTTGAGATGAAAAGTATAATTCCCAGGGGGTAGATTGGAAAAAGTTACTTCTCTTTGAGTACCAAGTTGCCTCCACTGTTCATCAAAACCTTCCATAAAATATGCATATTTATTGCTGCTAGGATGGTAATAGTCCAGGCTGGCAAAGCTCAGACTGAAAAATAAATCATCTGGATACAACTCCAACTGGGGGGTGGTGGTGATAGATTTTTCTAAGACGACTCGATCTTTGAATTTTTGGTTGATACCTATGGGTACATTCATGATAGATAATTCTGTAAACCTCACAGGTGGAATATGACGATTATCATGAATCTGATTCGGGTGGAAATAAGTGATTCCCCTGACACCACCAAAATATAGCCACCCATTATCAAGTTGGCACCCTGCCGGGTTGAACTCTTTGCTTAATACGCCATCAGCAGTACCATATGTTTTAAGTATTTTTTTCTTAGGATGATATTGTGCCAGACCATTATTAGTGCTCATCCACAACCATCCATGGGTGTCCTGGAAAATGCTGTAAACCGCACTACTTGGTAATCCATCTTCAGTAGAATAGTTCTCGAAGGTACCATTGCGTGGATTAAAACGGCTTATCCCACCACCGTAGGTCCCCAACCATAGATATCCATCCTCATCCTCAAAGAAACACATCACATCATTATTTGGTAATGTAGTCGGGTTACCTGGGGAGGCTTTAAATTGTTTTAGCGTTTCGGTATTACGATCAAATCCGATCAATCCTTCGTTTTCGGCTCCAATCCATAATCTTCCTCGAGAATCTTCGAACATGACGTAATATGCAATGTTACCAAGATTTATCTCATCAGTTCCAAATGTTTGAAAGGTTTCAAATTCCATGCTTTTTGGATCAAGACGAAAAAGACCTTCATTCCAGCTACCCAACCAGATACTTCCCTCACTATCCTCAAGCATGGATAACAAGTACTCACTTTGAAGGCCTTTAGGATTGCCGATATCGGGTTCAATATGTATGAAAGCATCGGAATTCTTTCTCAGGAGATCAAGACTGGTACTTGCACTAATAACCCAAAGATTGTCATGTTGATCTACCAGGATATCCTGAATTCCGTTGTCACTAATACTTCCCGGGTCATCTGGATCGTGTTGATACTTTTTAAATGTATTTGTGTTGGTGTTATAATAGGTGAGACCAGTTGACCAGGTAGCAATCCAGAGGTTCCCCTGGCTGTCGTTTTCAATTTGAAGTATGCGATTGTCATGCAAGCCCTCAGGATTAAGGGGATCGTAACTCAGAGCATGGAATTTTTTTCTATTGCGAACGTATTTACCAACTCCGCCAACTGATGTCCCTACCCAGATAATATCCCCATCATCATAAAATGATTGGATTGCATCATCATTTAAAGCGGTTTCATCGTAGACCTTTTTGCCGATAATTTCTATGAGTTTGCCATTTAAATCCAGGATCAGAATGCCTTTGGAATCTGTGCCAACCCATATGCGATCATCTCCAGTTTGTACCATACTGCTTACGCTGGTTTCGGGATAGTCGGGGTTGATAGTAGAAGTATACCCGTGGTGAATGAAACTATCGGTTTCAGGGTCATAACAATCCAGACCGCCCCAGGTTGTTCCCACCCAAATTCGATAATTTTCGCCATCAAAGGTTTCATAGATATAATTTACGTTGTTGTCAAAAAGAGATGATGGATCATCCTTATTGTAACGGTAGGTTCTCATGGCATAGGTTTTCAAGTCCAGAACATTCACTCCATTCCGCGTTGAAATCCAAAGCTGGTTCTCATGATCCTCAAAAAGACCATAGATCACGCGATCTGCAAGCGTATCTGCATTTGTAATAAGGGTCTCTACGGGTATAGATATCCCCGTTTCGGGATTGAATCGGAATAGGCCACCCCCTGAAGTACCTATCCAGATATAACCTTCACTATCTTCTTGCAATCCCCAAATTGTTCCATCACCTAGTGAAAGACTGTCATTGGGATCGTGGGGGTAGTGAACAAATGATTCAGTCTCATCTATATACTTATTCAAACCTGAAACGTAGGTGCCTATCCATAGATTGCCCTTACTGTCCAGGAGACTTGAATAGATAGAATTTGAATTGATGGATGATGAATCCATGGGGTCGTGTCGGAATTTCTTGAAGGTGACCCCATCATAGCGGTTTAAACCGTCTTCGGTACCAAACCACATAAAGCCATTTATATCCTGGGCGATTGTCATCACACTATTTTGAGAGAGACCCTGGTTAATATCAATGGTTTCAAATTGATAGGAGTGATGGTCATTCGCCATGGTGAAACTGACCAGGAAAAGAAGCACAAGGATTGATTGAGATATTTTCTTCATAAGCTTTTCCTGACGGTTCTTGCGTTTATGACGCTAACAAATATTCAGAGAAAAAAATCAAATATTTTTGAGTAAAGATAAGTCAAGAAATATAGTGTGAATCCAAAGACCTACAAAGGGTAGAAACGATATCTGGAAGGTTTCAAGAAGACCAGCTTAGGCCAGTATTTTGGGTTGATCTTTTGGCAGTGTATGCAGTCGAGTTATTGAGTGGCCTACTGGGTTGTGCTACATTATTTATCGGAAAAAAATACGTCCCAGTTTTTCAAGGTATCCTCAGAGGCGTGTTGGCTCGCGTCCTTTTTATTGCGTCCCTCCCCAAATCCTACGACAGCGCCATCGATGATAACCTGGATCATATAAAGTGGATCATGGTCTGGTCCAGTCGTTTTAGTCACCTCAAAAGCAGGATTACTCATCTTCAAGCGTTGGCATTTTTCAGCTAACTGACCTTTATAGTTAAAGGACTGTAATTCAGCAGCATAATCAGCCTTGCCAGCGATCACATGTTTTTTGACCCAGATGGCAGCCGGTTCATACCCACCATCCATATAGATGGCAGCTATGAGCGATTCAATAACGTCAGCCATGATGGAATCATTGTCTCGTTGACCTCCACGACGGCTAGAGTCACTGAGAAGAATCCATTTTCCCAGATCCAGACGAAGCGCACATTCCGAGAGATAGTTCCCATTTACCAGAATGGTTCGATATTTAGTAAGGGTTCCCTCATTAAGATGAAGGTGTGTTTTGAACAGATAATCTGACACAACCAGTTGGAGAACTGCATCCCCGAGGAACTCAAGACGCTCATATGAGTAACGAATATTGTTCTGGCTGGCAAATGAACTGTGGGTTAAAGCACGCTCCAGTAAATGAGGTTGGGCAAATGAATAGCCCAGGGCTTTTTCAATTGCAGAAAGATTTTTTGCAAAGTGGTCAGAGACCACCGGCTTCGAATCATCTTTCCTGAAGAGTTTCCCCAAAATCCTCATAAGTGTTTGATTAGGCCTTATATTCCTTAACCGCCAACACGGCATTGTGACCACCAAAACCGAAAGAATTACTAATTCCCGCTCTCACCTCACGTTGAACGGATACACCAGGTGTATAGTTCAAATCGCATTCATCACAGGGATTCTCGTGGTGAATAGTAGGAGCAATTGTGTTGGTCATAACTGTTTGTACAAGAGCCGCCAGTTCAATTCCACCTGAAGCACCGAGGAGGTGACCCGTCATGGATTTTGTTGAACTTACTGAAAGCTTATAGGCATGATCGCCAAAGACATTTTTAATAGCAATGGACTCGTTTTTATCATTGGCTGGTGTGGAAGTGCCATGGGCATTTATATAATCAATATCCGTGGGATTAAGATCGCCATCTGATAGTGCCATTTTCATGGCGCGATTGGCACCTTCACCACCTGAAGCAGGGCTGGTGATATGGTAAGCATCTGCAGTCATTCCAAAACCAGACAACTCAGCAAGGATGTTAGCACCCCTGGCCTGAGCATGTTCAAGACTTTCCAGAACAAAGACACCGGCTCCTTCGCCCATAACAAAGCCATCTCGTGCTTTATCAAAGGGTCTGCTGGCAGAATCTGGATCAGGATTAAATGTGAGGGCTTTCATGTTGGCAAAACCAGCAAAGCCCATATGGGTAAGGGCAGCATCGGAACCACCACAAACCATGACATCTGCATCACCATAACGGATGGCCCGCATGCCAAGCCCAACTGCATGAGCAGCTGTGGCGCAAGCTGAGTTTACTGAAAAGTTTGGTCCTTTGAGTCCCCAGATAATTGAAACATATCCTGCAGCAATATCTGGAATCATCATGGGAATAAAGAAGGGGCTGACCCGTCGATGTCCACGTTTAATTAGCATGGCATGTTGTTCTTCAAAAGTGTACAGACCACCAACACCACTTCCGATGATGACACCCATTCGTGTAGGATCTTCATTAGCAGTATCCAGACCACTTTGTGCAATAGCAGCCCTGGCTGAATGCACAGAATAGCGAGTAAAGGGATCCATACGACGTGCTTCTTTAAAATCAACTACATCATCTATGTGAAGTTCGTCTTTTGCAGTGGCTGCTACAGTAGCATTGTAACCTTCATCCACCAACCAATCCTGGGTGGTTACTCCATTCGTTCCTGCAACCAGATTGTTCCAGAATTTATCGATTTCATTCCCCAACGGTGAAACGATCCCCATTCCGGTAATAACAACACGCTTTTTCATGGTACTCCCTTATAAAAAAACTGGATTCACTGTAAAGCCGGGATTCAACCCCAGACCCCTCAGTGAACCCAGCTTTATTTCAGAATATTTTGACTACAGCTTATCCAAGCTTACTGTCAACGTACTGAACGGCCTTCCCAACAGTTGTGATGGTCTCAGCATCTTCATCGGGAATTTCAATATCGAAAACTTCTTCGAACTGCATAATGAGTTCAACAGTATCTAGTGAGTCTGCACCCAGATCATCAATAAATGAAGCATCCTCAGTGATCTTTGCAGCATCAACACCTAATTTCTCGACAATAACGTCTCGTACTTTTTCAAAGGTTGACATATAATTCTTTCCTCCTAACGTTCAATTCTATCCTTGCATGACCAGGCCGCCATCAACATTGAAGACCTGACCTGTGATATATCCAGCTTGCTCGGAACCCAAAAAAGCTACCAGATTGGCAACATCTTGAGGTTCTCCAATACGACCCAGTGGGATCTGTGCGAACATTTTTTCCTTGGCATCGTCTGTGATCGATTCTGTCATATCGGTGGCAATATAACCAGGTGCAACGGCATTCACAGTGATTCCTCTTGACCCAACTTCCTTAGCCAGAGACTTGGTAAACCCAATAATACCAGCCTTTGAAGCTGCATAATTGGCTTGTCCAGCATTACCCATTTGTCCAACTACAGAAGTAATATTTATAATGCGACCCCCTCGCAATTTCAAAAAATTTCTTAATAAAGCCTGAGACATATTGAAGACACTTTTAAGATTGATATTCATGATATCATCCCATTGCTCTTCCTTCATACGCATCATGAGATTGTCTCGAGTAATTCCAGCATTGTTAATTAATACATCTACTTGGCCAAAGGCTTCCAAAGCAGCCGCACTCAAAGCTTTACAATCATCCATGGATGAAACATCAGCAGCAACACCCAAACACGTATATCCCTGAGCTTCAAATTCTTCCTGAACTTGTTGACAATCCTCAGCTTTACGACTGCTGACTACTACTTTTGCTCCTAGTTCGGCTAAGGCCAGGGCTATCTGGTGGCCAATACCTCTGGTTGATCCTGTGACGACGACTACTTTTCCCTGATAATCGATCATGATATTACCTCCAATTGTTCCTGGGTTGCGATACCGCCCGTTGCAATATCCCGGTGGATACGTTTAACCAATCCCTGAAGTACTTTTCCAGGTCCTATTTCCACTATTTCTTCAACGCCATCCCCAACCATGTATTGAACTGTATCCTCCCAAAGAACAGGATTTTCTAGCTGCTCAATCAGATTGTTTTTGATTTTTTCAGGATCCGTTGTTGGCTTGGCATCAACATTGGCTACCACTGGAACTTTAGCTTTGTTAAATTTAGTATTCTCTATGATGACACTCAGGCCATCTTTGGCTGGCGACATGAGGGGGGAGTGGAAAGCACCACTCACATTCAATGCCAAGGCTTTGCGTGCTCCTAGATTTTTGGCAATTTCCATGGCGAAGTGAACGGCTACTGTCTCACCTGAGATGACAATTTGTCCAGGTGAGTTGTAATTTGCAGCCTGCACGATACCCCTTGAAGCAGCATGTTTGCACACCTTGGTAATATCTTCGCGAGACATATTCAGAATGGCTGCCATGGTTCCAGTTTGACTTTCTCCTGCAGCCTGCATTCCTTCTGAACGTACCTTTACAATTGCCAGAGCATCTTCAAAACTGAGTACATCTGCTGCGAAAAGGGCTGAGAATTCACCAAGACTATGACCTGCAGTCATTGAAAATTCGTAGGATTTTGGCAGGAGTGTAAACAGAGCCGCTGATGCAACAAACAAAGCGGGCTGGGTTACCCTGGTTTCTGTCAAATCTTCCAGAGGGCCATTGAAACTGACATTAGCTACATCAAAGCCAAGAATTTCGTTAGCATTAGCATACATATCTTTTATTGATTGATGTTTGTCAAATATATCCTGTCCCATTCCAACATACTGGGAAGCCTGTCCTGGAAAAACGAGAGCACGTTTCATGAATTACCCTTTCTTGCTGGGTCCATAGCGCAGTAAAATACTGCCCCAGGTATACCCTGCACCAAATGCGGCAAAAAGAACAAGATCGCCATCTTTTATACGCCCATTACGGACAACTTCATCCAATCCCAAGGGAAGTGTACCAGCAGTGGTATTGCCGTATTTATCGATGTTAAGTAAGACTTGTTCATCTTTAAAGCCTGCCTTACGAGCTGCAACGTCGATGATTCGTTTATTCGCCTGATGCGGAATGAAGATTCCAACATCTTCTGCTTTTAAATTATTTTTCTCAAGAATTTCAGCACTGACGTTGGCCATATCGTTGGAGGCACGTTTGAACACACTGCGTCCATCCTGATAGATATAGTGTTCCCTTGCATCAACTGTTGCATGGGTGGCTGGTTTCCGACTTCCACCAGCTTTCATGTGTAATGCATCTGCACCACTACCATCAATCCGGAGGATATCATCAATCATTCCAAAATTTTCATCTTCAGTAGGCTCAAGCAGAACTGCGCCACCACCATCACCAAAGAGAATACAGGTATTACGATCAGTATAATCTAGAATAGAGCTCATGGTATCCACACCCACTACAATCACCTTTTTTGAACCGGTCTGGATGAGTGAGGAACCAGATTTTAGAGCAAAAAGAAAACCTGAGCAGGCTCCAGATAGATCATAACCCCAGGCGTTGACCGCACCGATTTTTTCCTGAATCAAGGCAGCTGTTGACGGGAAGAGCATATCAGGAGTGACGGTTGCCACGATAATGGCATCAATCTCTTCTGCTTTGGTTCCTGTTTCAGCCAGTAACTTGGTTACGGCGCTTACACTCATATCAGAACTGGCTTCACCTTCAGCAGCTACTCGTCTTTCTTTAATGCCTGTTCGACTGACAATCCATTCATCATTGGTATCCACCATTTTTTCCAAATCAAAATTTGTAATTACTCTTTTTGGTACATAGGAGGCAACTCCAGTTATTGCAGCACGAATCATATTATTTCCCTGATTGGTTAGTGGTGGATGATTTGTTCGTCCATATCCGTATATACGATGTTGGATAGGGATTTTGTAATTTCCTGTTCAATGGCATCGATCATATTCGATTGAATGAGGCTTTGGGCTTCAAAAAGAGCGGCCTTAATGGCTTTCTCGTTTGAGGATCCGTGAGCGATGAGCGAAATACCCTTAATGCCAAGTAAGGGTGAACCCCCATAATTGTTGGGGTCAAAAATGCCCATCAGCTCCGTAAATACTGGTTTGATAAGGCGGGCACCTAAAAGTCTGCTGGGACGATCTATTCTTCGCTTGATCATACTAAACAGAGTCTTGAAAGTACTCTCGGCTAACTTTAATGATACGTTGCCTGTAAACCCATCGGTTACGATCACATCGAATTTATCGAAAAAGATGTCTCGACCTTCAGCATAGCCTATAAAATTTAAGCTGGAATCTTCCAGGAGTCGCTTGGCTTCTCTCACAAGTGAGGTGCCCTTTTCAGCTTCCTCACCAATACTCATAAGCCCCACTCGGGGTTTTTCTGTTTTGGTTAGATAGCGGTGCACGATGCTGCCCATGATTCCGTATTGAAGCAAGTTTTTTGGTTTGGCTTGAGCAGTTGCGCCTACATCCAGCAATAGGGTAGCACCTTCTTCATGGGGCATAAAAGCTCCAACTGCAGGACGATCAACTCCAGGAATGCGACCCAGGGTGAGAAGGGAATAGGTCATGATAGCACCAGTATTCCCTGCAGAAATAAAAGCATCGGCATCATTTGACTTAACCAACCCAATACCAACTCGCATTGAGGAATCTTTTTTTTCTTTATAGGATCTGGTTGGTGATTCATCCATGGCTAGTACCTGGGAGGCATGCTGAATATGTAAGCGAGGACTTTTAAAAGATCTGTTTTGAAGCTCGTGGCGGATAAGGTCTTCCTTACCAACCAGTATGACTTCACCAATACTTCTAGGATCATTCAAATATTGAATGGCCCCATCGATATTGATAAAAGGGGCATTATCGCCCCCCATACTATCAACCACGATTTTCATTT
>JACKQG010000651.1_pt1 | contig 49877 bp, 45 predicted proteins | sample 8237621 | NCBI WGS metagenome assembly JACKQG01 (sample SAMN15677084, study PRJNA649215) | marine metagenome | biome: marine; feature: Black Sea; material: saline water; isolation source: suspended particulate matter (SPM) from the Black Sea western gyre | collected 2013-06-09/2013-06-10 | depth... | reverse complement strand
CAATAAGTGTACAGGTAAAATTAGTTTAAAAACCGACTTGGAGAGTATGTTTCTTTCAATTGACAAATCAATCCCTTGCGGTTTAATTGTCAATGAACTGATTATGAACTCTCTCAGACATGCTTTTCCTGAAGGAAGGGATGGTAAGATCAAAGTTTTACTTCATCAGAACGATGAAGATGAAATAGAGATCGTAGTAAATGACAATGGTGTTGGTATGAAGGATGATCTGAATTTCAGTGAAACAAAATCACTGGGTTTAAGTATTATCAAGATACTGGTGAGACAGCTTAAGGGTGAGATTACTCAAGATAATATCGCAGGAACTGAGTTCAGGGTAAAATTCAGCATTTGATAAAAATGCACTAAGAAAGCAATGTCTTTATATATATTATTGAAATCAATAATCATTTTTGTTTTTTGAATGATGTAGTTTTCAACGTTTAGTTTTAACATACACCTCTGAACTTAAGTTTAGTATTTAAATCGGTTTTTATGCCAATGGAACAAAAGTCATCTGTCGAAGAAATAAAAGCTCGATTTGATAATGATGTCGAACGGTTCTCAAATTTGGAAACCGGACAAGCCAGTACAGTTGATTCACCCTTAGCAATGGAGTTAGTTTCACAAGCTGCAGCCAAATCCAGCAAGAACATTCAAAGAGTTTTAGATATTGGCTGTGGTGCGGGCAATAGTACAATAAAATTAACTCAACAAATATCTCCTTTCGATTGTGATCTGGTAGACCTCAGCTTACCGATGCTGGAAAAGGCCCGAGAGAGAATTTCAGCTGTCAATAGGGGCACGATTCAAACATTTCAAGGTGATTTCCGAACAATTGAGTTACCTGAACAAAGATATGATGTCATTTTTGCTGCTGCGGTTTTACATCATTTGCGAAATACGCAGGACTGGGAGATAACATTCAGAAAGATCTATCTGTTGACTGCTCCCGGTGGAAGTGTATGGATAACAGATTTGGTATCGCATGAAATTAAAGCTGTAAAATCATTGATGTGGGAACGCTATGGTGAGTACCTTAATTCTGTTGGTGGAAAAAAATATAAAGAAAAAGTTTTTGACTATATCGAAAAGGAAGACTCTCCGATGCCGGTAACTTATCAACTGGACCTCCTTCGGCAGGTAGGGTTCAAACAGGTTGAACTGCTACATAAAAATTCTTGTTTTGCTGCTTTTGGTGCAGTCAAAAGCAGTTGAGAGATTAACTCAGGACTGTAAAATGATGAAACTGAGAAATGAATTATCTGTCCAGCCATTGAGCATTAATAACTGGGATGATTTTGAAACATTATTTGGTGAGAGGGGTGCATGCGGTGGATGCTGGTGTATGCTGTGGCGTCTTTCAAGGAAAGAGTTTGAGATGCAAAAAGGAGAAGCCAACAGGCTTGCCATGAAGGACATAGTCAGCTCAGGAACTGTCCCGGGAATATTGGTCTATCACAAAAAAGAAACAGTCGGCTGGTGTGCACTTGCTCCGAGGAGTAATTACCCGGCCTTACTAAGGTCCCGCATACTTCAGCCGGTTGATGAGCGGCAATGCTGGTCCATAGCCTGTCTGTTTATCAAAAAGTCATATAGAAAGAATGGTGTTTCTATAGAACTTCTACGGGCTACTGCTGAATATGCTAAATTGCAAGGTGCAGAATTGCTGGAAGGTTATCCTATTGAACCTAAAGCAGAGAAAGATATTCCACCTGCTTTTGCCTGGACTGGTATTTCAAAAGCATTTTTGAGTGCTGGATTTGAGGAAGTTGTACGACGTTCACCAACTCGGCCTGTCATGAGACTCGAACTGCATTGATTATTGACTACGGTCTTTGAAAAATAAGTGTTGTCAATGAAGCTGTTTTTGTTCAGCAAACTCTTAAAATATTTTATTAACAAAGCTATGCTGATTGATCAATATTTCAAAAATATGCCTGAAGACAGAAGACTGAAGGCACTCTCTGTTCATAAATTAATATTAGAGTTATTCCCTCAATCAAAAGTAAGTTTGAAGTATAAGATGCCGACTTATGAAGCAGAAAAAGGCTGGCTAGCCATTGGCAATCAGAAGAACTACTGGTCAGTTTATACTTGCAGTCTGGAAAAAATTTCAGCTTATCTGGTAAGCAATCCTGAAGTAAAACATGGAGTGGGCTGCATCAACTTCAGAAAAAAAGACGATGTTGATTTAAAGGCAATGAAACTGGTGATTCAACAGGCATTGTCTGCTTAGGAGCGAGGATTATAAATACTGCATACCAACAGCTTAAAGTAATTGCAAAAAGGAGAATAAAAATGAATGTACGACTGGAACACGCAAATCTTTGCGTACGTGATATTGACGAAATGATTCGTTTTCTACAGGCCTCTTTTCCCGATTTCAGAATCCGCCGTGATGTACTCGATGCAGACGGCATACGCTGGGTGCATGTAGGTACAGACGATACTTACATTACTCTGAATCAGTCAACTGCAGAACCGCAGCAGCGTTGGTTGCCGTATGATGGAATGCCCGGCACAAACCATCTCGGTTTTGAGGTGGATGATGTTGAGCAACTCCGCGGGCGTCTCCAAGCTGCAGGTTATGTGGATTCAACTGTAACCAACTCTCACCCTTTTCGCAAACGTGTTTATTTCAACGATGCAGAAGGAAATGACTGGGAGTTTGTAGAGTATCTTTCTCAGGATCCGCAAGAGCGTAATGATTATGAGTTATGAGTTGAAGTATTAAAACTGAACAGCTGTTCATACTGAAGAGGAGAGCTATATGCAAAAACGTAAAACAGCAGATGATTATTTTAGTGCACCAAGTCAGTGGAAAGGTATTTTGACAAAATTAAGAGAAATAGCACTTACAACTGAACTGCAGGAAACCGTAAAATGGGGTATGCCTACCTATACTCTTGCTGGTAAAAATGTGATTGGAATTGGAGCTTGCAAGTCGTACAGTGGAATATGGTTTTTTAATGGTGTTTTTTTGAAAGACAAACAGAACAAACTAATAAATGCTCAGGAGGGTGTAACAAAAGCTTTGCGACAATGGCGTTTCATTTCGCTTAATGAAATTGAACCGGAGTTAATAAAAGCCTACATTGATGAAGCAATTAATAATCAGCATGCAGGCAAAAAAATAAAACCTGTGAAAAACAGACCGCTTTTTATACCAGAGTTACTGGCTGATGTCTTGGCAAAGAAACCAAAACTCAAGAATTGTTTTCAACAATTTAGTCTTTCAAAACAAAGAGAATTTGCAGATTATCTTGTGCAGGCAAAAAAAGAGGCAACAAAAATCAGGAGATTGGCAAAGATTGAAGCGCTGATTCTGGCAAAGACTGGTTTGAACGATAAATATAAGTAAGACAATAGTCATTATATTCATTAACTGAAGTTAATTACAATCAGCTTAAAGTTTTTAGTAAGGATTGATATGAGCAAATTAATGTCTTTCATTGAAGGACTGCCAAAATGTGAACTGCATGTGCACCTTGAAGGTACACTGGAGCCTGCGATGAAGTTTCAGCTCGCAAAGAGAAACAAAGTTAAGCTGCCTTATAAGAATGAAAAAGCACTCAAGGCTGCTTATGATTTTGATGATTTAACTTCTTTCCTGAGTGTCTATTATGAGGGAATGGGGGTTTTATTGACAGAACAGGATTTTTTTGAGCTGACTTATGCTTATCTTAACAAGGCACACTCACAGAACGTGCTTTATACAGAAATGTTTTTTGATCCACAGGCTCATACTGCGCGCGGAGTTAGTTTCGACACTGTAATCCGGGGAATCCGTCGTGCCCAGCTGCAGGCGGAACAATCGCTTGGAATACGTTCGCAGCTAATTATGTGCTTCTTGCGGGACTGGAGTGCGGAATTTGCCATGAGTATTTTACTGCAGTCATTAGCTTATAAGGAATGGATCATTGGAGTTGGACTGGATTCAGACGAAAGAAATAATCCACCTAGCAAGTTTGCACAGGTATTTAAACGTGCACGTGAGGAGGGCTATCTTCTTACTATGCATTGTGATGTCGACCAGCACGATTCGGTCAACAATATTTGGCAGGTCGTCAGAGACATTGGAGTTAACCGGATAGATCACGGTGTGAATTCACTTGAAGACAAGAAGCTCTGCACTGAGATCCGGCGGCAGTCACTCGCGCTTACTGTTTGTCCTATCTCAAACTCATATGTTACTGATGGAACCAAGTCTGAGGTAATCCTCTCTATGCTTGAATCAGGTATGCGGGTTACCGTCAACTCAGATGATCCTGCATACTTTACAGGTTATATGAATGAAAATCTGATTTGTGTGCAGAAGGATGTTCAACTTGGTAAGCCAGAGCTTGTGCAGCTGACAGAGAATGCATTTGAAAGCTCATGGCTGCCTCGGTCCAGTAAAGACAGGTTCATAGCAGAACTCAAAAACTATGTTACTAATAATTGATGGTTGAGTCCAAAGCCTAAGAGCCGAGTCGTTGCGTGCAAAGAGAAATCATCTATAAGTTAATATATTAGATCAGTAGATTACTTACCTGTAATCAAAATGGTTTTGTAGATTGCTGATTTTTTGCATAAACAGCGATAATAATAAATTAAACTAATTAGAAAGGAATTTGAAAGTTGCAGGAGTCATGAGGTATTGCATTAAAATGACATTTCATTTAATGCATTTTAATCAAAGTGATCAAATAACAGTTTGCAGGTCGTTCGTATCCAGATAATTTCGTGCAGTATCAATATCCTGCTGAATCTGTGCCTGAAGATCTTTGATATCTGCAAACTTCATTTCCGGACGTAATTGTGAAAGAGGTGTTACCTCAAGACACTCTCCGTAAATATTTTTCTCAAAATCAAAAATTAAAGTTTCTACAGTTGAGCTATTGTTACCGAAAGTAGGGTTCTTGCCAACATTGGTGACACCATAATAGATTTTGTCTGCCAATTTAATTTTACTGACATAGACTCCGTCTGCTAATGCTAAAGCAACATCTGGTTGGATGTTTGCGGTTGGAAAGCCCAGCTGCTGACCGCGTTGTTTTCCACGTTCTACCTTTCCGTAAATACTGTAATCACGACCAAGATACTGTTGAATTTCAGTAAAACGAAATTCACGAATCAATTGCCGAATCAGAGTGCTGCTGACGGTTTGTCCTCTTTCCTGTACCGGAGCCACTTCTTCAAGTGAAAAATTGTATTTTTGGCTGAGATATTCGAGCAACAAGAAGTCACCAGCTCGATGTTTTCCAAAACGAAAGTCGTATCCGATAACGAGCTTTGTCAAAGCAAAGCGCTGGATTAAGAATTTGAGAGCAAACTCTTCAGGATGCATTTGTGCCAGATTCTCTGTAAATTGAATCACATGCACCTCATCCAGACCAAGTTCCTCAAGTAGACGCAGCTGATGTATTGAAGTGCAGATTCTGGCAACGGGCTGTTGAGCATGAATTATTTCTTGAGGATGCGGATCAAATGTTACTAATGCACTGGCACATCCACGGGCATGTGCTTCCTGAACTGCAGTACTGATCAGGGCGCGGTGGCCTGAATGAATTCCATCAAAATTTCCTATTGTAACAACAGAGCACGTAGTTGCTGCTGTTTCTTCTTGAAAACGGAAGACTTGCATGGAGGCTTTAGGATACTGAGTTGTTAGAGATTATTGGCTGGAACAGGGTAGAAATATAATCAGGAAGAGCCGGAAAAAAAATAATTATGTCTTAGAAACATTACATGTTTAAGGAAAAAATACAAGCTCATACTACTCTGAAAGGTTGTAAACCAAAGTCTGTGCGGTTACATATTTAACATGTGGAACCAGATACAGATTGTCTGGAGTAATATCTGTTACAGTCTGCCCTGTAGTTGTCTTGATGGGATCAGTTAATATTGTACATTTTTTTCCTTCCGGAGTAATACCCAATAAAGTTTTTCCGCAGCTGAACTTTTTATTAACAAGCAGGATCAAGTGTTCTCCTTTGAGGGACTCAACCACGTAGCCGACCATTGTTTCACCATGATCTTTGAGGAATGGATTTTTAAGACGTTCAATTGCCAGATCAGTACGGTTGGCTCGAAAAAATCCATGAGTTATTTTGCAGGGCCAATCTATTTTTAATTGAGTTGTTTTCTGTTTATCAAAAGATTCAAGCAGCCCAGCAATTCTTCTAATCCATGCTCCTGTAAAATCAAGGTGCCTCAAATCAAGCCTTAACATATTTAAATTGGTTTTTTGTAATTCTGGAATTAAATCTAACAAAAACAAATCTTTATGATGAAACATGAAAGTGCCGTGTTGATTTTCGGTGGTTGGAAACTTTCTTTGTGGCTGCTCGGCTGGGATTAAAGATTTTTCCATGCTGTCCAGAGATTCCGTAGGAGGAGCTAAAAAACTCAACAACCTGCGAGGAGTGTAAAAAAATAATATTCTACCAACAACCATAATTTCACAGGCAACATTCAAGCTTTGACAGTATTCCTGAAGTCTGGATTCTGGAAGTTCTGTGGAAAGTACGAGGCGTTGCAATTGGGGGCTAAAATAGTCTGTCCAGCGTCGTAGTCCAGCTAAATTATGGTTTCCGCTTTCCACTATTAAATGCAGGGGGATTTTCGGATGTTTGCTACAGAACCATTCTGCGGCTCCTGGATCCTGGATACGGACTGCATGAAATTTTGATAAAGGAAGCCTCTTCAATAGTGCAATACTCTCCTGAAAAGCTTGTTCTGTGCAGAGAATGTCCCATTGCAAAACCGGGGATAATCCAGAGGCAAGAGCTTCATCAGTAAGTGAAAGCAAAGCCTTTGTCTGCAAATTACCCAGCCTGCTGAGTGATTTGTGCTCCAGTATTACTTCACTGATTGGAGTCTGTTGGATTTGTTCCAGTTCAGAATGACTTGTCAGGTAGGTGTTAAACTGCATCAGTTTTCCAACAATGTACTGCACTGGTCTAAGCTCAGGCCTGTTGCAGATAGATCATGCTCTATACTTTGACGTTGCAAGATAAGTACACGTGTTGCTAACTCTAAACCCAGTTCAAGTTGATGAGTAACCATAAGTATAGTCCCTCCCTGCTGCTGAAAATCATGAAGATAATTTTGAAACCAGCGTAAAGAGTGGAGATCAAGTCCAGTATATGGTTCATCAAGGATTAGAATTTCTGGCTGGCACAACATCAAACGTCCAATCATCAAACGTTTTGTCATACCACTGCTGAAATTACGTACCGGCAGTTGAGCAACGTGGGACAGATCGATTTGTGTTAATATCTCTTTAATTCTTTGCTTAAGCTCAACTATCCCGTAAAGCGTGCCGAAAAGCCGTAAATTATCAATTGAGTTTAAATCACCATAGAGCCTGCTCTCGTGGGTAATACTGCCCATAATCCGTAGCCACTCCTGCAGGTTATCTTTTTGACTTGTTCCATTGAAGTAAATTGTACCGTGAGTTGGTTTCATCAAGGAACTGATAATACGTAGTAATGTGGATTTTCCGGCTCCGTTATTACCGATCAGCATGACAGATTCACCAGACTCCAGTGAGAAGCTGATGTCTTTGAGAATGTAGCGGTAACCAAAACGTTTACCGACTTGTTGAAGATTTAAGAGAGGAGACATGTGGAGAAAGAAAACAGCAAGGAGTTCAGGTTACTGTTTGATAGGATAAGCTTCATCAAAAATCAGTTCCTTTTTTTCATTCCAAATCAGGATTCTTACGAATGTTCCAGCTTTGACTTTGTTAAAATCACTGGAAATAACTCGATACCTTTTGATTCTGAATGGAATGCTAGTTCCCAGTTTGTATGGAATTGTTTTCCCAAGATTATTCTTGGACGAAAGATACATGCCTGTACGGCCTTTTTTGCGTGTATTCGATTGATTTGTCAGGTTATAGCTGACACTAACAAAACCGTCTTTTCCTACGATTCTTAATTTTTCAACGGTGATCTCTGTATCTATTTCGGACTTAGATTTTTGCTTCTTTACAGCAACTACCCTGGTTGCGGCTTTTTGTTTAACCTTCTTATTTTGCAGCTCAAGTTTACTTATTTTTGTTGTTAGTTCAGTATTTATCTTCTGAATATTATTATTTTCTGTTTTTGATTCAGTCAGGGTGGCTTGTGTACTTCGAAGTTGCTGCTGGAGTGAGCGTGTTTTTTGCTGAAGGCTGTTGATTTGTTCCTGTGTAGATTTTTTTTCCAGCTGAAATTGCTGAACTACCTGTTCCCGTTGATCAAGGATGGATTTCAGTTCAGACAACTCACTACCCTGACGCTCAATGAGTGATGCCTGCTGTTCATTTAATTTTTTCTGCTGAGATGACTTTGATAATACCAGTTGTTCCCAGCTTGAATCCTGTACCCCAGTTTTTTTTAGTTTTGAAATCAGATTTTCACTTCGAATTTTTTCCTGCTCAATTTGTGTTTTAAAAAGTTCCTGCTCCTGAACCTGCTTGTACTTCAAATATGCAATTGTCAGTGACAGTCCGGTAATAATTAACAGTAGCAATCCTATTAAAAATTTGATATTTCTGAGGAGAAAAGACAAAACTCGATTATCTCCTACAACATAAAAATTTGTATCCATTTTATTTATTGATAAGATTATTCTGCAGGTAATTCAAGCTCGACTACTAGCCTGTAAACTTGACCGCCAATGTTCTCTACTGTACCAGTTAATTCTAATTCTAGCAAGGTAGCCAATAAGAAATTCATTTCGAGTCCTGTTTGTGCGTGAATAGCATCAATTTCCTCGATACCGTCGTTCAGTGCCTTAAGTATCAAACAGTGTTTTTCTCCCAAGTCAAGCGGATTCAACTTTTTTGATCCTGAGACACTATCGGGTGTTAATGTAAGTTGACCTGATGCAGAGGAAAGCAGGGATAATTCTTCTAAAATATCTTCAGCACAGCAGATCAGCTTGGCATGCTGACGTGCGATCAAACTGTTAGTGCCTGCACTTGCAGAAGAATCAACCCTACCAGGCAAGGCAAAGACTTCCCTGTTTTGTTCAAGTGCAAAGGCGGCAGTAATTTTTGCACCACTTTTTTTGCGTGCTTCAGTAACTACGATTCCAACCGATAAACCGCTGATAACCCTGTTCCGGATAGGAAAATTTCGTGCAAGAGGTTTAACTCCCAGAGGAAATTCGGAGACCAAGGCTCCATTTTTTATTATTTCTTTAGCCAATCCTTTGTTTTCCGGAGGGTAAATGTGCTGAAGTCCCCCTGCAAGTACGGCAATCGTTTTTAAACCATTCTCCAGAGCTGTATCGTGTGCAACAGTGTCAATCCCTTTTGCGAGACCACTGACAATAATCATCTCCGGTACATACTGTGCCAGTTCTTTAACCAGGCGACGTGTTTGTTGTTTTCCATATGCAGTGCAGCCTCTGGAGCCGACAAAAGCCAGGGCCGGACTTTCTGCACTCTGCAAAGAACCCTGCCAGTACAAAACACTTGGTGGAGTAGATATTTGCAGTAAACGCCTGGGATAATTTGCTGAATCAGGACAAAAAAGCCGAACTCCTGATGATTCACCAAGTATTCGTTTTTCAATAAGAAAACTGTGTGATTGTTTTGCATTGGCAATCAAACTGGCCAGTTTTGGTGTAATTTGGAAGTGATCTGTTAGAGTTTCCGGTTTAGTGTTCAGTAACTCCTGCAGACTGCCTAATTGTTCTATCAATATCCGGGTTTTTTTATATCCAATTCCGGAAATCAAACTCAAAGCGAGCCAAGACCATGCCGGGTCAGACTCGACTGGACAATGAATATTTTCTGACATCACGATTCTCTTTATGTGCGTTCACTAAGTGCGCGCTCTACATCCCTCTGAGCATCGCGCTTTTTCATAGTTTGTCGTTTGTCGTGTAGTTTTTTCCCGCGCCCTAAAGCCAGCTCCATTTTGATGATTCCAGCTTTCAAGTAGATTTTTAGAGGAATTAAAGTGAGTCCCTGCTCTTTCACCTGACCATAGAGGCGCCTGATTTCTGAGCGGTGAAGTAGCAGGCGTCTGGGGCGCAAAGGATCATGATTGTGGCGGTTACCAAAATCATATTGAGATATGTGTGCATTTAATAAATACACCTGCAACTTGTCATCAACACGGCAGTAGCTTTCTGCAAGATTTATTTGTCCCGCCCGGATACTTTTTACTTCCGTGCCCTGGAGGACAATTCCTACTTCCATAGTTTTTTGTATTTCATATTCGAATCTGGCTTTTCGATTTTTTGCCAGGGTTTTAGAAGCCATGTCAGTATTAAATAATTAAATCTGTAATAATTTGATAATGCAGAGATTATAGTGGGCCCAGTTTCAATGAGCAAGATGAGACAATTTTGCTATATAGGATTTTGCCCATTTAAGGGCTTCATCTATTGTCTGCAGCTCTCCATTAAGTTGAATCTCAAAGGCTTGTTTCAAAATTGCACCTATTTCCGGTCCCGGAGAGAGGCCCATTTCCAAAAGATGCCTGCCCATTAGTATAGGTCTAGGTGGTTCGTCACGAACTTGAATGCGTTCTGCTTCTAACAACAACCACTCTCCGGGTTTAAAATGTGCGCGTTCCTCTATAGTCAACGCACGTCCGAGATAATCTGCTGTTGCCAGTAAAACAATCTCTGGTATGCTGACCCGCAGGGCGAGTCTTCTGATAGTTCCGGATTTGAGCTTCTCACGGTCTTTATAAAGTTGTACAGGCCTGAGGTGTTCTTTGACTAAGGCGGTTACCTGTTGAATTAATGCCTGTTCATTTGTCAATCTGAGTAAAAATTGTACTGTGGGAGCCACGCCTTCAACATCATGTGCAGGGCTTCTCCAACGTCCACGCAAAAACTCAGTGGTCAGCGGTTTGCCAAAATCATGACAAAGTGCGGCAAGCATCAACTCTAAATCTTTTCTATATTCACCTTTTCTTAACTTTGCTGCTTCATCTAAAACTAGTAGAGTGTGAACCCAGACATCTCCTTCAGGATGCCATTCTGGATCCTGGGGCACACCAAGCAGTGCTTTCAATTCAGGGAAATAGTCCAAGATACCCAGTATTTTTGCTGAATTGAAGCCAAGAGAAGGCTGTTTTGATTTAAGCAACAGCTTACAGAATTCTTCAAAAACTCTTTCTCGTGATAATTCTGTAAGATCTAATTTTCTGCAGAGCAGAACAGTATCTGCTGAAATATCAAATTCAAGACGTGCTGAGAACTGCATTGCTCTCAAAACGCGCAAAGGATCTTCTGAAAAAGCAGGTCCTGTGTGTCTTAATATTTTGCGTTTAATGTCTCCAATTCCATCATAAGGATCCAACAGAGTCTGTGTCAGCAAGTCATAGCCGATGCTGTTGACTGTAAAGTCACGACGTGAGGCTGCCTCTTGAAAATTCATGTCCGGGTCAGCTGTTGCTATAAACCCTCGGTGCCCCTTTCCAGTTTTGTTTTCACGTCTTGGCAGGCTGAAATCATATTCTGCACTTGCAGTTTTGAGCTTTAAAACACCAAAACTTTTTCCTACAGCATGAATTGCTCCAAATTTACTGAGAACCTCTTCCAAGTTTTCCGGACTCATCCCATAAACTTCCACATCCAAATCTTTGGAAACTTGCTGGTATAGGAAGTAATCCCGCACAGCACCGCCGACAAGAATACAATTTCCTGCTGAGCTGGAAACAGCTTTTGCGATGTTAATTAGTTCCTCGGGAACCGGAAGGTGGGGCATGAAGGTTTTCGGGGTTTACTGATCAAATTCATCGAATCAGCAGTTTTGGTTACTATGAACCTGAGCTTCGTCTCAACAGCTCATCAAAATAATTAATCGTTGGACGTAATCCTTCTTCAAGTTCAATCTTTGGTTCCCAGTCGAGTTTTTCTTTTGCCAGCGTTATATCAGGACGACGTCGTCCAGGATCGTCGGGACGTGCTGCTACTTTCACAAGTTTGGAACTGGAGTTTGTCATCTCCAATACTTTTTCAGCCAACTCAATCATGGTAAATTCACCGGGGTTACCTGTATTTACCGGACCAGTAAAATTATCTGTCTTCATCATTCGATACATGGCATCCACCAGTTCTGTTACATAACAAAAACTGCGGCTTTGCAAGCCGTCACCATGGATAGTGATGGGTTCACCTTTTAGTGCTGCAACAATAAAGTTGCTGACGACTCTTCCATCTTCAGGGTGCATTCTGGGGCCGTAAGTGTTGAAGATGCGTACGATTTTTACGTCAACCTGACTTTGTCTATGGTAGTCCATCATCAATGTTTCAGCCACACGCTTGCCTTCATCGTAGCAACTGCGTAACCCAATAGGATTGACATTACCAAAGTAGTTTTCGGTTTGTGGATGAACTTGAGGGTCTCCATATACTTCTGAAGTGGAGGCCTGTAAAATGCGGGCTTTAACACGTTTTGCCAAACCCAGCATATTGAGCGCACCCATAATATTTGTTTTTGCAGTTTTTACAGGATTATACTGATAGTGAACTGGCGAAGCCGGACAGGCCAAATTAAAAATCCAGTCGACTTCTAAAAGAATCGGCTCTACAATATCGTGACGAATCAACTCAAAATTGGGCTCATCAGTTAGTTGAGCTAGATTTGCTTTGCTTCCAGTAAAAAAATTATCTATTGCAATAACTTCGTGACCTTCGTCAATCAGTCGATCACAAAGGAAAGAACCAACAAAACCGGCACCTCCGGTAACAAGAATTTTTTTCATAAGTAAAAACTAGCTGAGTTGTGAAATAGTAAGAGTAACATTATAGTCAGATTAGCTTTCAAGGTACAAGGTACTCAGGAGCATCACAGGCTATTCAGCAAACCAGTATCAAGCTCGATTTTGAAAGAGATGAGCATTAGCTGTTAGAAAGTTGAGTAACTTTTTCGGCAAGGGAGGAATATAGCATTGCGACTTCAGCGCAGTAGGCTTATCATCTGCCTATAGAATTCTGCGAATTTATGTAGAAAAAACTCTGAAAGAGAGTGCTGTCAGGACACTGCTGCAAAATAATTAATATGACTAAGTCTCCACGGATTAAAATTGATATGCCCAGCCTGAATATACGTGAAAACTTAGAATTGTAATTTGTTTCAAACTAAAGAGGAATTATGTTAACTGAAGAAAGACAAAAAGATTTGGAATCCGCTATTTCACAAATTGAACGCCAGTTTGGCAAAGGTTCAATTATGAAAATGGACGGTTCAACAATTGGTCAATATCCTGCGGTGAGTGCTGGAAATTTAGCACTCGACATTGCTTTGGGGATAGGAGGGCTGCCGCGAGGACGAATTGTAGAGGTTTATGGTCCGGAGGCTTCCGGTAAAACAACATTGGCCCTTTGTGCAGTTGCAGAAGTTCAAAAAATTGGCGGAGTTGCTGCTTTCATTGACGCAGAACATGCGTTTGACCGTAACAATGCAAAAACACTGGGCGTGCAGGTAGAAGATCTCCTGTTGGCTCAGCCTGACTATGGAGAGCAGGGGCTTGAAATTGCGGAGCAACTGGTGCGTGTCGGTAAAGTTGACATGGTTGTGATAGATTCTGTTGCTGCTTTGGTGCCAAAAAATGAGCTGGAAGGAGATATGGGTGACTCGCATATGGGCTTACATGCCAGATTAATGTCACAGGCACTGCGTAAATTGTCAGGTGTAATTTCAAAGTCAAATACCATTTTTATTTTTATAAACCAGCTCCGCTCAAAAATTGGAGTCGTCTTTGGTAATCCTGAAACTACTACTGGAGGGAATGCATTAAAATTTTATTCCAGTGTCCGAATTGATGTTCGCCGAGCAAGTCAGATTAAAAGCGGAGATGAGGTCAGGGGACATAGAATGAAGATTAAAATTGCAAAAAATAAAATGGCCCCGCCGTTTCGAATTGCTGAAGTAGATTTGATTTATGGTGTTGGAATTTCTAAAATGGGCGTTTTACTTGACCTTGCTGTAAACGAAGAGCTGGTCCAGAAAAGCGGAACCTGGTTCTCATATGAAAAAGAACGACTGGGGCAGGGGCGTGATAATTCCATCAAGTTCCTGGAAGAACATCCTGATATTGCAGAAGCTATCGAAAAATTAATCAAAGCTAATCACAATTTTGATAATTCAGACTCCAGCCCTGAAACAGAGAAATCTGCAGCAGAGGGATGAGTATAGCGGACTCCTTTTTTACACAGTTAAAACCACCTGCAAAACGGGTTGAGGATTTTCTCAATGGAGGTGTTAAAGAGGTTTCGGTAGAGTCGGCACTGACCGCTGGAGTTGTTCTGCTGGATGTGCGTACTGCAGAAGAGTTTAAGCTGGGTAGCATACCTGCTGCTCAAAGTCGTCCGCTGTTTGATAATTTGGAACGAGCAGAGATTGGAACAATATACAAACAGATTGGCCAGGATGCGGCTATTGACAAAGGGGTGGAGTTTTTTAAGCCGAGGCTTCAGCAGTTTTTAGCTTCACTTGCAGAGCTAAAAACCCGTCAGCTTGTTGTATATTGTGCCCGTGGTGGGATGAGGTCTGCTGCAGTTGTCAGGTTGCTGCAGGGCAGTGGTTTCAAAGCTGTACAATTGCGCGGAGGTTATAAGCATTATCGGCAATATGTTTTGCAGCAGCTTGAAAACCCAGTTCCGCCTTTAATTGTGCTGCATGGCCAGACAGGTGTCGGGAAAACGCTGATCCTGCAGAAACTTCCTGATAATTTAGATTTGGAAGGTCTGGCATGTCATCGAAGTTCCTTGTTTGGTGCTATACACAAATCTCCTCAGACACAGAAAAATTTTGAAGCACATCTTGTTCAGAGGTTGAGTGTACTCCCCGAAAATATACCTTTATTTGTGGAGGGAGAAAGCCGCAAAGTTGGTAAGGTCTTCATTCCTCTAGTTCTTGCAGAAGCAATGAAAAGTGGAATATTGGTGTTGCTGAGTGCATCTTTAGAGACCCGTATCAGACGAATTGTAGCAGAATACCAAATATGTGATGAGCATAGTATTCAGCAAATTGATTCAATTTTGCAAACACTGTCAGTTGCGCTTGGAAAAATAAAAGTGGAGCAAATGAGGTTCTGGTTGAAACAAGGTAATATTGAAGACATAGTGCAGTTGCTATTAGTAGAGTATTACGATCCTAGATACCAGCATGCAATGAGTCGCTATGACTACAAGCTGAAACTATCTGCGGAAAATTTAAATCAGGCTGCAGAAGAGTTATTATCTTTTAGAGAAGGCTTAGTCTGCTGAAAAGTGCTAATTATTAAAAAATGGTAAATTTATTATTGCATAACAGTTATTAAAATATAAATGTATTGAAATGAATAAAAAACCGCCTATATTTTTCTTTATCTTAAGCACAATCTTTTTTTTTCAGGCCCTAGTTGGATATGCAAAGAGCACCAACAACGTTGCTATTGTGAAGCTGAGTTCAGGCTTATTTCCTTTACCGATACCCTCGCTCCACCTGCCTGCCTTGCCTTCTCATCCACTGGTTTCAGTCTCTAAAGCAGTTTTTCCAGAACTTCCAAATTGGTATTTCTCACGTTTTGTGCCAGAAGATCCGAGTTGGCTGGACAGGGCAGGAAATATCTATAAAGAAGGCATTGTCAATTTATTTCAGGGTAATTTGAATCTGGCCTATAAGCGGTTTCAGACTGTAACAGATGATTATCCAGAAACCAGCTGGGTTACTCCCTCCTGGTTTTGGCAAGGACAAATATTAGCTAAACACAAAAAATATGTTCAGGCAGTCAAAACTCTGACTCATTTTTTGAACTTAATCAAAGAAAATAAAAGTACTGATAGATATGTTGACTTTCAAAATTATAGTCGCTACAGCTTAGCCTGGTTGACATTGAGACAAAAAAAATATAAAGAAGCACTGGCGATAATTGAGAAATATGAGCAGGAAATAAAAGTTAACAAAATTCGAACACAGCTTCATTTTTTGAAATACCTGACCCATGTATTGTTAAAACAAAGTACTTCTACTTTTGTTGTGCTGGAAAAGCAGATACAGCTTTATCCCTTTGACTTTGAACATCAGGTACGTCTGGCGGAGTTTTACTTTGTGGAAAACCGCTGGCAGGAACTAGCTGATTTAGTTGGCACTCAGGCTACGGTGCCAATATTTTATAACCATGCTCAGATGGAGCATTTCTTGTGGTTGGGGACAGTGGCGGAGATAAATTTAAACCAATGGGTTAAAGCAAAGCAAACACTTCTGTCACTTAGTGAGCTTGGTGTCCGTAATCAGGACAAGCTTGAATTGGCGAATTTGAGAATTAATTTGCAGATCAGACAAATGAAATCTGCGTGGGAAAATTGGCTTAAAATACAGGATCAGGTGTTGCGTGAACTGGCTTTGCGAGAATTAATTCATCATGCAATCAAGACAGAGGAGTTTCGGTTTTTGCTCAAACTGGAGCATGAGTTAAAAAATATTACTAAATACTGGCGTACATGGGAAGCTGAAATGGAGCTGATTTATGCCTACCTCTACCTGCGCCAGGATAAGACGATAAGAGCAAAACAGCTACTGCAGTCTTCTCAAAAAAATGCAGCAGCTCTTGAGCAGCCTGCTTCAATTGTAGCAGAAGAGGTTCTCTATTTCCTTACCGTTATAGAACTGCTGTCTTCAGAAAATGAGAAAGCATATCTGCATTTAAAGCAGTTGCTGGAAAATCATTCAGGCTCTGAAAGGCTGTCAGATTATTATTTTTGGTACGGGGTTTTGCTTTATGAAATAGAAAAAAGTCACATGCCCGCGATCATGGCAATGCGTCAAGTAGCTCAAAAAGGTGCCCGTGATGATGATCGCTGGTATTTACTGGGAAAAATTAATCATGATCAAAAAAAATGGAGTCCTGCAATTCAGTCTTTTTCAACACTAAAAAAGTTGCACCCTGACTCACAGTTTCTGGAAGAAGGTCTTTACTTACAGTCAGAGGCATACTATGAGCAAAAACAGTATGATTCAGGGTTGGATATCTTAAATGAACTGGATAAGAATTATAATTCTTTGAAAAGACCTCTCCGAGCTATACGTTTACGGGTTAGAATCCTGATGGCTATGAAAAAATTTGAGCAGGCAGATACTGTACTCCGCATGAAGGTTGCAGAATACTCAGACTTTTCACTGATAAAATTGAGAGTTGAGGTCTTGAAGAACATTAAAGACCCACGGCGGATACTGAATGTAACTGAAGTTGGACTTGGGCTTTCAACAAGTGAAGATCAGGGATTCCTGTATTTTCATCGGGCAAATGCGCTCTTTGATTCAAAAAATATTGAGGAGGCATTTACTTATTATCGTTTAGCCTTAAAAAATCCTCCCAGCGGCAAAAATCGATTTATCCGTTTCAGAATTATGATAATTCAGTTTCAAATGGGGCGGTTCACTCAATTAGAGCAGTCTGCTGCAAAATTTTTGAAAGAGAGTCCAGACGATGCATTTGCTTATGAAATTCTGCATTTGCTTGCTAATTATTATCTGGAGAAAAAACAAAATAAAAAAGCCGTACCATATTTAAAACAACTAGTAATAAATTATAAAAAATCTGTGCGTCAAATTGAACTGGCTCCCGAGAAGCGTGTAGAACAGGTTGTGTTGATAGGGCAATTATACAACGAGTTGGCTGAATATGAGTTAGCAGAGCGCTGGCTGAATCAGGCCTTAAAGACAATGGAAACGGTTGAGAAAGGCCGCAAAAAGTGGCAACTGCAGATTCTCAGAGGAAAAGGGTTAGCTCTGTATAAACTAGGGAAACACCGTCAGGCCCTGGCTGCAAGTTTAAAAGTTCTTTATCTGGACCGTAGTTTGTCGAGTAATTTAAGATACGAGCTAAATATCAGGATTGCATCAAGTTATCTGCATTTAAAACGCAGTAAAGAGGCTAAGGCAATCTACAATAAAATGTTAAAAAGGTTTACAGCAGCTGACCAGCAAAAGGAAATAGCAAAACTTTTGCAAAACTTAAAGAAATAATAAAAATATTATGCTGTTTGTGCTGCAGAATGTTTCACGTGAAACAAGATTATATGAGTTTTAAAATAATTGCTATTGACGGTCCTACTGGAGTTGGCAAGAGTACAATAGCGCGTCAACTTGCGGAAAAACTGAATTATTTGTACGTTGATACCGGTGCTATGTTCCGCTGCCTGGCTTGGAGCTGGAAAAACACAGGATGTCCGGAAGATGAACAATCTTTACAGGATTTAGGTGATCAAACCCAGATTGTTTTTAAGCAGGATCGTGTTTTTTGCAACAACGTAGATGTTACGGCAGAAATCAGAAGCGAATCAATTTCTATAAGTGCCTCCCAGGTCAGTCGTTTCCCTTTGATCAGGCAGGTGATGAAGCAGCAACAAAGAAAGCTGGTATCTGAAGTACACAGTTCCGGAAATATTGAAGGTGCTGTTTTAGAAGGGCGAGACATAGGCACAGTTGTTTTTCCGGCAGCCAATTTCAAGTTTTTTGTAGATGCCTCACCGGAAATTCGAGCAAAACGCCGCTTACTGCAATTGCAGGAACGAGGAGAAAAAACAAATTATGAAGAAATATTAGCTGCTCTTATAAAGCGGGATGAACAAGACAAAAATCGTAAGGTAGCTCCACTGCGGGCTGCTGAAGATGCAATAATAGTGGATACAGGCAAACTTAATGCAAGTGAGGTTTTAGAGTATTTGCTGGGTTGTATCTTGCGGTAAAATGACAGCTTTTGCGAAACTATTTTTCAGCAGATGATAGAGGAATTATGAAAGGCAGTTGTTTATGTAACTCAGTTCAGTATGTAGTAACCCGGTTAGCGACAGCCATTGTACATTGTTCTTGCAAGACATGCAGGAAAGCCCATTCTGCAGCTTTTAATACAGGAGCTGGTGTAATGGCAGAAGATTTCAGCTGGACTAGAGGTCAGTCAGAATTGACGGCCTATGAGTCATCTCCAGGTAAGAAACGCTACTTTTGTAAAAAATGTGGTTCACAGATCCTGGCAATTAAAGAGGGCAGTCCGCACTACGTTCTTCGAGTGGCAACATTGGATGAAGATCCTGAAAGTCTGCCACAATATAGGATCTGGAAATCACAAGAAGTTAGCTGGTTAAATTACGAAAACAGTATTCCTGCGTATGAAGAATGGAAGCCTGAAAGCATATAATAAGTAACCAGCAAAATAACAATAACTAGTAAAAAATATTTAGAGAGGAGTCATGAAAGCCGTAATTCTTGCTGCAAACCGCAGTACACGCTTGAGTCCATTCATTCAAACCCGTTGCAAGCCTATGATTCGCATTGCCGGGCAGTACATACTCGAGAACACAATTTGTTATCTCAGGGAAGCAGGAATTCACGAAATAGTACTTGTTGTAAACCATCAGCAGGAACTTATTCGTCAGTATTTCGGGAGCGGTCAAATACTTGGGGTGAATATTGAGTATGTTGTTCAGGAAGAACTGTTGGGTATTGGCCATGCCTTAAGTCTTTGCAAGTCATCATTGGAGAAGAAACCTTTTTTGCTGGTTTATGGTGATGTGATGACTGATTACAATCCATTTTTATCGATCCTGCAGACTTACACTGAACTGGACCGCGAAGTGGCAATGGTCGCACTTCCGGAGTCTTCAAAAGAATTTGGCAATGTATATCTTGATCATGAGATGAAAATCAGTCGTTTAATTGAAAAACCTGAGACAGATCAAGCAAATTATGTATTTGCAGGAATGTATGTTTTGTTTCCAAAAATCTTTGATTTGTTGAATGAACATCAGCAGAATATCTCCCGCTGTTATGAGCAAATGATTGAAACAAGTGGGCTGCAGGCATGTTTATGGGAAAAGGGGTGGATAGATATGATACATCCATGGCACATATTGGGGGCAAATAGAATGCTGATGAGTTCCTGGGAAACTGCTCAAATTGATAGTTCTGCAAAATTATTAGGTCACGTTCACATTGAAGGGGCAGTACGAATAGGCCTTAATGTGACTATTGAATCGGGTACCGTACTCAAGGGGCCTTGTTATATAGGTGCAAACTCATATGTGGGCAATAACACACTGGTCCGCAACTTCAGTGCGATTGGTCCGGGTTCCATTGTAGGATATGGGTCTGAGCTGAAAAATTGTGTTTTGTTTGGCAACAATGACGTTGGGCGCCTTTCATTTGTTGGAGACAGTGTACTGGGAGAAAATGCTAACTCAGGTCCGGGATTGACAACCGTCAATCATACGATCGATTACAAGCCTGTTACCTGCAGGTCAGGCGCAACTGAAGTTGGAACAGGATTAATAAAATTAGGCGCATTCATTGGAGACAGTGTTTATATAGGGGCACGTCATACTCTTGGGCCAGGTACAATTGTGGAGTCAGGTGAAATCATACCTGATAGTATAACACTTTGAAATTTAAGACTGGGTACTAATACCCAACAAGGAAAAAATATGTGTGGAATCAGTGGCATTGTCCATTCTGAAAATATTGGCAGAAATTTATTCAACTCAATCCGTAACTTAGAATATCGTGGATATGACTCCTGCGGAATGGCGATGCTCCAGCAGGGAGCGCTTGATTTGCGAAAAAATGTTGGTGGAATTGATGAGGTTAATGCTGTAGAAAAGCTGGACCAAATGCAGGGTAGTATTGGGATTGCGCATACCCGTTGGGCTACGCATGGCGGAGTTACTCAGGAAAATGCACACCCCCATCTCTCGGCAGATAACAAGTTTGCCATTGTTCATAATGGCATTATTTCCAACTACCAGCAGATACGTGAGCGTCTTCAGGGTCAAGGAGTGGTTTTTGAATCATTAACTGATACCGAAGTTTTCGTTAACTTGTTGGAAGAATCATATGCTGAATTTAATGATCTGGAACAGGCCTTTTTAGCCGCACTTGCACAAATTGAAGGTTCGTTTTCTATAGTAATGCTTTCAGCATATGATCCGGATCACCTGTATTGTGTAAAAAAGGAGTCTCCATTGTTGCTTGGTCTGGGTGACGGCTGTAACTACGTCGGTTCAGATCTTAATGCTTTCTTGGAATATACCAGGCAGGCAATTGTGCTTGATGATGGAGAGTATGTGGTTTTGGGGCAGCAAGATTATAGAATCCGTAAACTTCAAACTCGCGAACTTGTTGAAAAAACCGTGTTGCAAATTGACTGGGACTTGGAAACCAGTAAAAAGGGCGGCTTTTCCCATTATATGCTCAAGGAAATATTTGACGAACCGCAAACATTGCGGCAGGCCATGAAAATTCCACTGGAGCAGATTTCAACAATAGCTGAAATGATTGCCGGTGCTCCGCACTGTTATTTGATGGGAGTTGGCACAACCTACTATGTTGCAAGTATCAGCCAGTATTATTTCTCAAACCTGGCAGACAGATACTATCCTGCCTTGAGCTCAGATGAGTTTTCTGTAGTTAGTGTTGAGTCCGGAGATATGGTGTTGGCTCTTTCTCAATCAGGTGAGACTTATGATACGAAAACTTCTTTGGAGTATGCCCAAAAAAAGGGTGCGCAAACTGCTGCAGTAGTTAACGTGATGGGTTCTACGATTAGCATGATGGTAGACCAGGTGATCATGCAGGGTTCCGGACCTGAAATATGTGTGGTTTCAACTAAAGCAGCTCTGGCTCAAACTTTTATTATGATACGTGTTGCACTGGAACTAGGGCGGCTCAAGTCTCAATTTACGCAAAAAATATATGAAGGACATCAAACTGACTTAGAGGGATTTTCCACATTAGTTGAACAGGTACTAAACGAGCAATCAGGATTTGTGCGTAACATTGCACGGTCTACAAGTCATGTTGAGCACTGGCTCTTTCTCGGATGTGGAGTTTATTATCCGGTAGCCACAGAGTCTGCTTTAAAAATGAAGGAAGTGACTTATCAGCATGCAGAAGGAATGCCTGCAGGCTTTCTTAAACATGGTACTCTCTCAATGGTTGAACCCTCTCTACACTGCTTGTTTTTTGTGCCGCCTCCGGAACAAAAAAATCTGCATGACCGGACACTTATTGCGATGGAGCAGGTGAAAACAAGAGGGGGTACTGTGATTGGTATTATGTTTCAAGGTGATCAACGTGCTCAGGCTGCAGCCAGTCAAGCGATCCAGCTTCCACGGGTCAGCAAGTTATGTGCTCCTCTATTGCAAATGATAATTGCACAGATGTTTTCATATTATGCTGCTTTGGACTTGGGCCGCAATATAGATAAACCCAGAAACTTAGCAAAATCTGTTACAGTCGGCTAGTGAGTTTTATGGGGCCCTCTTTTTATCTGACCTCCAACACAAGAATTTAATATAATAATGACTATAGACCGTATACAGGGAACAGACGGTATTCGAGGTCCAGTCTGTTTTGCTGAGAACTCTGCTGCAGATAACCCAATAGCCGCTTTGTTGCATGAAAATGTACTGACTGAAGAATTCTTTGAGTTATATACGTATGCTTATTGCCAGGAATTACTGGAATCGGGTTTTGCTAAGCAAACAGATCTTGTTGTCATTGGCTGGGATCCAAGAGATTTAAGCGGGCGCTTTAATCAGGCTGCTGTGAGTGGTATCAGGAAGTCAGGCCTGACTGCAGTAGTTGTAGATATACTGCCGACTCCCGCCATTGCCTTATATCAACTGCATATTAAAGCGGCCTGCGGATTTGTCCTAACTGCCTCACATAATCCCGCTGATCAAAATGGTATAAAAATATTTTTAGGACATTCTAATCTAAAACTGTTCCCTGAAGATGACAAACGCTTGACGCAGCGCTGCTTAGGCTTGGATTATGATGAACTTCGTTCAACGCCAGTGACAGGTGAAGTGCGCAATGAGCATCAGCTTGCGCGTAGTGTTTTTTTGGCCTTTATGGCAGACTCAGAAAATCATTGGCTGGCAGCAGAGGACCTAGCTGGCACTACTATAATTGTTGATGCAGCAAATGGTGCGTTTTCTCACCTGATAAAGGATTTACTCAGATTTGAGCAGTCCGATTTTGTATTTGCAAACTGTGACCCGGCTCAAGGTATTAACGTTCGTTCCGGTGTAGCAGATCTTGAAGGTATATCTATTATATCTGCGTCTGAGATAGAAAATGGTTTGTTCTCCGGATATGTGGCCTTGCAGCAGCTTCTGTCAGCAGGTCGCTCCCAAAAAGAAATATTAAACAAGAAATCAGGTCTCGTACTTGGTTTTATTTTTGATGGTGATGGTGACCGCTGTTTTTTGTTGAGCTATGATCCGTTTCAAGATTGTGTGTTAGTGCTTGACGGAGACATTTTGGCCTTTCTACAGGCAAAGCTGCTTAAGCAGAACTATCCATGGAAACAGTCTCCGTTGTTTGTCAATACAGTCGAAAGCGACTTGGAGGCAGGGCGTGCTGTACAACAGGCGGGCTTTGAAACTGTACAATGTGCAGTGGGCGACAAATGGATTTTATGGCAAGCATGGTATCATAACTGGTGCTCCAAAAATGAATATATTCTCAGTAAAACTACTGATCCAGAATTTATAATATTGCTGAAGAATACAACTGCAAGTCTTGATTTAATGGTCACACGTTCAAAGTTTGACGCTTTGTTTGCAACTAAGACAATGTTGGAAGTAGAAAATTTCATTCTTAAAAAATCAGCTAATGAATTGCTAAGCAGCGCTTCGGCACATACATGTCGGCAGTATAATAATAGTTTTGCTATCGGAAGCGAGCAATCCGGACATGTAATTACTCTGGCAAAGCTAGGCTCCGGAAAGTTAGGCAGCCCCGTTTTTTCTGGAAATGGATTGAAATGCGCACTTAACAGCCTCGCGGCAATTCAGCATCTGCTTCCTGAAAATGATTCTCCAGCTTTCTTTAAGTGGCTCAAGCGCCCATTCCCTTCCGGTTATCAAAAAAGTCTACCGGTTTATTATGTGGATAAATCATTGCTGGATGAAGGGTCAGCGCTGCGTGAAAAGCTGATAGAATTATTGCTGTCTGAGCTGAAATGGCCGGAAATGGAGGTTGAGATTGTCAAACGTGAGGAGGAGCCTGAAATGCTGCTGCTGAATGTTTTGCAAAAAGGATTTCTGTTGGCGGCTGTTTTTGTGAGGAATTCCGGAACCGAAGATAAGTTGGCGCTCTATCTGCGCGGCAAGGCCGATCTTTCCGCACGTCTGGAAACTCTAGCGGAAAAAATATATCCATTTTTACTGTCCTCATTTAAAAGCATAACAAACCCAATGGCGAAGGCAGAACTCACTGTTTTAAATTGTTTAAAAGCTGGGGCAAAACAAACAAGCGATTTGAAGCTTAACAATCTTGCCAATATCTCCACTGAGCGTCTCCTCCACGAAATGAGCTCCCGTCAAAAACTGATACGGAAAGAAGGTGAGCTCTGGAGTATCACGGAAACGGGGCGGATCTGCTTGAATCATTCTGAACGTTCAGAAAAAACATTTCAAATGAACGGTTAGCTTTTGAGATGTAAAACTGAGTGAGGAAGCAACAACTCGCTATGGCAGCCCGAGTTCATGTAAGCTCAAGTCAGTTTCATTTTTTTCATGGCTAAGTTATTTGTACTGTAAGCTAGGCTGCAAATGCAACAAGAAGTGAGCTATAGAATCAGGATGCTCAAAATTATTTCCAACATGTAAATAATGCCTGGGACTCACATATAACTCACTTTTGATCAAGTTATGACCAATAATTATCATCAGAGTTAAACTCGCTTACCAGCCTCACCCATAACAATTTTACTTGCTTTCTCCAAAGAGAAGAGTTGACTCCACTATTGATTTAGGAGGGGTGGTGAGAATAATTTCAACCCGACGGTTTGTTTTCCTGGCTTTTTTGAGGGCGCTACCAGCAAGTCTTGCACCGGATGCACTGTAGTAACTGGCCTTGGGACGCGTATCAGCATAACCAGCAATTGAGATAGACTCTTCCGGATATTTAATACGGTTGATGAGCATCGTAGCAATGACTGTTGCACGTGCAGAACTTAGTTCCCAGTTACTGGCAAACTTTTTGCTGCGCATTGGAACATTGTCCGTGTGACCTTCAACTGTCAGCAAATCGGAAGTATGTTCAGGAATTTTGAGGATTTGGAAAAAAAGCGGAGAGAGGGCCTTGAAGGCCTCTTTCTTGAGGACTGCACCACCTGACCGAAAAAGAAAGTCTTGCGGTAAAGAGATAATGCAGCTGAGTTTTGTTGAGCGTAGCTCATACTTACTAAACTTTACTTTGTTGCTCTTTAAAAACCTCTCAAGGCTACTACAATTTTTGGGCTGCGTAGAGAGGGTTGTCAGCAACACAAAAAAACAAAATAATAAGGTCATCAAATCTGCAAATGTTGTCAACCATGCACCTTCAGAACCACCACTTCGACTCATTTTACAACCCCAACCCTTCACTCATTGCGGCCTGCTCCTCCTGCATTACCTTTTTTCTTAGTTTTGGAGGGAGATAAATTACTAAATCTTTGGCAGCAGTTTCTGGCAGCTCCCTGCGCTTTAAATAAAGCAATCCTTCACGAATCATTTCTAACAGCAGTACTTGTGACTCCTTGAGCTGAAAACGCTTAGAGGCAATTGGCAAAAAGATCAGCTGAGAAAGCAGTACTCCATATAGAGTAGTTATTAAAGCAACAGCCATTCCGCCCATTAAACCTGCGATATCTGCAGCACCTTCACCGCCGACACTACCAAGCATTAGAATTAGACCAACAACCGTGCCGATCATGCCAAATGCAGGCGAGGCACGCCCCATGAATTCCAACATATCTATTTCCTCAAATGAGCGGTAGTTGTACATTTCAATTTCTGACCGAACTATTTCTTCGATCATTTCTTCAGTAACTAAATCGACCGAAATAAAATCCTGTAGCCAGCCCTGCAGGTCTGTATTTTTTACTGTATTGATATCCTCATCGGTAATTAACTCTTTATTGGCCCGCTTTTCACAGAGTTTGATTACAGTGTGATAAACCTCCAGAAAATCCTTATCTGCTTTACCTTTTAAAAAAGCTTTAGCAATAAAGACAATTGCGCGCATCGCATCACCAAAGCGAAAAGCAATCAGGGTGGCTGCATAGGATCCTCCAAGTACTATCAGCAGAGACTTTAAGTCTGCAAAACGGGAAATAGAGCCAAGCCACGAATCCTGAAAAGTTTTAAAAGTTGCTTTTAGAGCGCGTATATCTTCGATTGGAGCCTGTGAGACACGCAGTGCCTCGAGCGCCATCTCAAACTCTCTAAACTGGTACATGTAATAATTTGAAAGGTGATCCGGCCAGATGATACCGAAAATTACCAGCGAGACCCCTAGAATCATTCCTAAAAGGGTTCCAATTTTGTCTAACATTCAGTCCTTGATGTCATGTTTATATAAATATATCAGTATCTTAATCAGCATATTTCCTTGCACAGATCTAATGCTGCAGCAATTTAGGCAGTAGCAAAAAAAGAAATAGTAATAAGCTCAAAACATGGTAGGCTAAAGGTTAGCAGAGCAGTCTTATTTTCCTGGTAGCTTACCTGTCTCTTAAGAGCATTCTGGCTTAAATGCTGAAGAATTACAATACATTTTCGAGATATGAAAGGCTGTGTATTTCTGAGTCGCATAATTAATCTGCAGCACAAACTTTTCAATGCAAAAGCAGACACACTTTTTTCAAGCATTACAAAATTCATATGGAGGAACCTTAGCAGAACATCCTTGGACAGCAGCACAACTGACAGCGAGTAGCGTAAAACTAATCAGTCGGAAAAATCTTGCTGAAAATATGTTAACGAAAATTCTACAATATTCTTCCGTGAGCGAAGATTTGACTAAATATGCTGGACTGCAGCCGCTCTATGAAGGAATAAATATGCTAAACCCTCATTATTGCCGTAGAGACGAGGTTTTGCGAATGCTTGAAAACTGCAGCGGGCTGAATGTTTGTCAGCAGGAACAGCTGACTGATTCAGTGATGTTGTTTTTGCAGATAGTAAAAAAAACTAAGTTGAATCCACTGCAGTTGCATGAGCCAGAAGCACTGGATTTGTGGTGGCAAATATTTCCTGAATCAAAACCCTGGGATGCACTCAAGTGGCTCTGGGAGGAAGGAATGGATGTTCCACACAGTCAAAGTGGTTTTCGAGCCTGGAGACGTTTTTCCCAGGGACCGCTTACAGGAATGGAAGACGTCGTAAAGCTTCATCCAAAAAATTGGTTAACAATCTGTGCAGAACAAAAAACGTTTACGGCGGACATTGAAGCAGACCGGACAGCCGCAGCATTTGCTGGTGCTGGTAGGAAAGCTGGTTTAGCAGGGATTTGTGGTGTGTTACCTGATTGTGAAAATTGTGCGTTGAGTGAAGATTGTTTGTGGTCCGCAGCAGGAGGAAAAACAGAACAAATTGAAATTGAAGAAAAAATTCTGAAAAATCATATTTCTGTAGAAGATATTCCTGAATTGTTGGCTTGGCTTTTGGGTTCCAATTTAGACGAGCGGAAGGCACTTATGAATGTAGTTAATCAGGATGCACCTCTTAAAGATTGGAGTCAAGTGCGCCTGAGAGAGCTAGAGCAGCAGCAACCAAGTGATTCGAAATTGGCTATACGACTTGAAGCACTGAGGCAACTCTGTAAAAACTACGGAGTTGAAGAATTAAAACCTCAGGACCAGTTTAATTCTAGCCGCGAAATATTTAATCACTTTCAGCAACGACTGGAAGCTCTAAAACAAGAGCAGTTCATCATTGTGTTATTGGACAATAAACATCGCTATTTAGCAGAAGAAAATGTCACCAAAGGAATTTTAAACAAAAGCCTTGTGCATCCCAGAGAAGTGTTTGCTTCAGCCATCGAGCATCGTGCTGCTGCCTTGATTTGTGTTCACAATCATCCATCGGGTGACCCTGCACCATCTCCAGAAGATCTTCGGATAACTGAGAGACTGGTAGAAGTTGGAAAACTGGTGGGAATTCCAGTTCTGGATCATGTTATTATCGGCAGAGAAGGCTATGTTAGTTTTGTGGATAAAGGGATACTTTGAAAAAAATAAAAGATCATTATTATCATCAGGCCAAGAAAGAAGGTTATGTTGCCAGATCTGCTTATAAACTCGAAGAAATAGATAAAAAACATCAGCTACTTCGAAAGGGGTATTTTGTGCTGGACTTAGGTTGCAGTCCTGGTTCCTGGCTGCAGTATGCAAGTAAAAAAGTTGGGCCAAAAGGTCTTGTGCAGGGGGTGGATTTGCAGCCAGTAAAACTGTCATTACCCTCACAAGTCAAGGTACTACAGGCAGATATTTTTGATTTAACTGCAAAGGATTTGGATATGGACGGTAAACCTTTCGATGTAATTATAAGCGATATGGCCCCAAAAACTTCAGGAATTCGTTCTGCAGATGCACAGCGTTCTCTAGCACTGAACCAGCAAGTTTTGGATTTGGCAGGTGACTTACTGCGTCCTCAGGGTAGTTTACTGGTCAAAGCTTTTCAGGGTGCGCCTTTAGATGAACTGCGCAGTACTTTCAGGGTCTCTTTTTCCAAGGTTAAATTATGCAAACCGAAAAGTTCGCGAGCAGAAAGTGTAGAGATTTTCTTACTTGGTCAGGGAAAAAATTAAGCAGTACAATGTAGTTAAAAAAGAGCTAAAGAAATAACGTAATTTGCCGATTAATAATTGTGGATACTCACAGCAGCAAATGTGAATAGTAAAAACAATACGTTATATAGTTAAAAAAGAGCAAACAAATCGGACTTAGTCAGTAGCAATGAAAATCAGGCAAAACACATCCTCCATGAATACACTGAGGCATGCCTCTAATCACTTCAACAAGGTGAAGGGCAGTATTGAACGTCTTAGCTCAGGAGTTAAAATTAACAGTGGAGCCGATGGTCCAGCTTCATTAATTTCTTCAGAAAGGCTACGGGGTCATATCGTAGGACTTCAGCAGGTATATAACAATGCTTCCTCCTCAGTTTCATTGCTACAGACAGCAGAAGGGGCGCTGAATGAAGTCAGTGAGTTGTTGATAAAAATCAAACAATTGACGATACATGCCCAGAATGAGGCTACAAACAGTTCAGATATGTTAACTGCCGATCAACAGGAAATCGAAAATCTGTTGAGTACAATTGATCGAATTTCGCAAAATACAGAATTTGGCGGCAAGAAGCTGCTTGACGGCAGCATGGGAGCAAATGGGACAACTGTCGGTAACTTCCTGCGTTTCATCTCTGCCGAAGCAACAACATCAGCCTCACCAGAGCAAGGCTGGAAAGTGGATATTCAGCAGGTTGCCACAAAAGCACACAGAAAGGGCACGAAGGCAATCAATATCAACAATATAAAGCAGGGACTTCAAATCGTATTGAATGAAGGTGGAAAAAATATCACACTGAATACTATGGAAGGTCAATTGGGAAAAGATATTGAGCAGTTGATAAGTAATTTTGAAAAAAATCCGTTACAATTTTCTCAAGCCGAGGTTTCTGCTCAGATTCGCGGGTTGGTTGTTTTTGAATTGAATCAGTCAATTGAAGATAACGGACTGGACCTGCAAGTTAGTCTGTCTCCAGCAGATGAATTGCTTGTGAGGCACAATAAATTTGGAGAGTCTCCATCTTTTTCAGTAACAAGTTCAGTTCCAGGCGTTCTTTCAGAAAAAGCTAATATCGCCCAAACAGCAGTAAGTGGAAAAAATATCGAAGGCACAATAAACAATGAAGTTGCTTTGGGAGAAGGCCAGTTTTTAACAGCTTTAGCAGGGATGGAAACTGCAGGTGTGACAATCATGTATGACAGAGAAATCAGCCACAAAAAGATTCCAATACTGGATGACACAGGTGTTAGAATTGGAACCGAGTTATTAGAGGAAAAGAACGAAGATCTTGTAGGAAGCCCGGAGAACCCCAAAACAGAAGGCTATGTCCATGTCTCTCAAATGTCGAAAGAATTTCAGGTAGGTGTCAACAAAAAATCAAACCCTTCATTTTCTTTTGCCAATATCCGTACTGATCTCATGGGAAATGCTGTTAAAAACAAAAGCGGTTTCCAGAGTCTGGCAGATATCGACGTTACAACCACTCAGGGTGCAAAAGATGCGGCAATTATTGTTGAAAAGGTCATTGATGAAATTTCGACCCAACGCGGAAAATTGGGATCTTTTCAAAAGAACACCTTAGAAAGCAACTTGAACAGTCTGAAAATTGCTGAAGAAAATATAACACAGGCTGAATCAACTTTACGAGATTCTGACATGGCTGCAGAGATGTCAACTCTCACTCAGGATCAAATAATGCTGCAGGCAAGTACCGCAATGATTGCTCAAGCCAATCAAGTTCCTAAAACTGTTCTGGGCTTAATTCAAAACAGCGGCTGAACAGAAAAACATCTTCTCTGATTAAAGCATAAACCGGAGTTTCTACCGAACCTCCTTTTTTTATCTGGTTTCAATCTTTTTCTCTCCAAAAAAACTTGCTGCTGACTCAACTAAAGGCTAAGATTACGTTCAATTACAGAGCAGTAACTCGAAACTTCAATCACATAAATTGCCTGAACTTCTAACTTATTCTACAGCAAGATGAATTCACCTGAAATTGAAACAGTTGCGCCTTCGCAGTTATTAACCTTGGAATTAAAGGGAGTTACAAAAAAGTTCCCGGGAATAATTGCTAATGACAGCATTGACTTTAATTTGCGTGAGGGTGAGATTCACACTATTCTGGGCGAAAATGGTGCAGGTAAATCGACGTTGATGAATATGATAGCCGGACTGTATCCAGCCGATGCCGGTGAAATGTATGTCTTTGGTGAGCAGGTAAATTTTACAAATCCACGGCAAGCAATTGACAAAAGTATTGGCATGGTTTTTCAGCACTTTATGCTCGTGCGTAATCACACAGTTGCAGAAAATATTATTCTGGGTCTACCTGGAGTAATGAGACTGTCCCTGAAAGAAGTTCACCAGCAAATTCGGGAAATAAGTGAACGTTATGATTTGTTTGTTGATCCGGAAAAGAAAATTCAGGAACTCTCGGTTGGAGAACAGCAGCGTGTGGAGATTGTCAAAGTTTTATATAGAGGAGCACGAATCCTGATTTTGGATGAACCCACTGCAGTTTTGACTCCGAAAGAATCTGAGGCTCTGTATGAAATTATGGAACGTATGGCAACGGAGAAACATTCAATCATTTTTATTACGCATAAAATGAAAGAGGTGATGGCTCTTTCACACAGGATTACGGTCTTAAGTCGAGGAAAGGTGATGGCAACCATTCAGAAAAATGCCACTGATCCTGCAGAATTAGCCGAGTTGATGCTTGGCAATTTGGAAGCAAAGGACAAAGTACAAGTTGCTGAACTGCTCCAGGAAAACGTTGTTACTGAAAATGATGAGTCTTTTTCACCTTCCCAAAAACCAAAGAAAAAAGTGAGTAAATTGACGGTTGGCCTTCAAGGAATTCATGCAGTGAACGATTTGGGTCATCCTGCTCTGAAAGGTGTTTCTCTTGAACTTCATACTGGAGAAATACTAGGTATGGCAGGCGTTTCCGGAAATGGACAACCGGAATTAACAGATGTTTTGAGTGGTTTACGGACTCCTACTCAAGGCAGTTTTATGTTTGACGAAGTGTTGTTGGAAAAACCAACTGTCAGTGAAATGATTGAACGCGGAGTCGGCTACATTCCTGAGGATCGTAAAAAATTTGGAGTATCTTCCGGATTATCAATTGCCAATAATTTCTTGCTGAGAGATTTTAACAACCCCCAGTTCTGTGCAAAACAACTACTAAAGCTGGAAAAAATTAATACTTATGGACAGGAAAAAATGAAGGAGTTTGATATTCGGGCACCTTCAGAAAAAACACAAGTTGGGCTGCTTTCTGGAGGTAATATGCAGAAAGTAATTCTTGCCAGGGAGATTTCACGTCCGCTAAATTTACTGCTGGCCTCCCAACCGACACGTGGTTTGGATATTCATGCAACCAGTTTTATTCGCAAGCAAATATGTCAGGCTCGGGATCAAGGTCTGACTGTGTTGTGGATATCAGAGGATTTGGACGAATTACTGCTGGTTGCCGACCGTATTGCCGTAATATTTGACGGGCGGATTGTGGGCATACTGACAAGGGAAGAAGCCACTGTCAGTATAATTGGACAGATGATGACAGGTATGGGCAAAGAAGGTGTGGAACAAGTAAATGAGAAAAGCGAAAATGCGTGATTATCTGTTAATTTATGTGAATGGTCGGCGTTATCAGGTTTCCGGTGCGCAGGGTTTTCAGTCCCTGTCCGATTTTTTGCGCTACGATTTGGGGTTAGTTGGAACCAAAGTGGTTTGTGCAGAAGGTGATTGTGGATCCTGTACTGTACTGGTTGGGCGGATTGGTCTTCCAAATTCTGAAGGAGATTCAAAATTAAACTATCAAAGCATCAACAGCTGTATTCAGTATCTCTACCAGTTGGATTGTGCCCATATCATTACAGTCGAAGCTTTGAAGAATAAAGAGCAGATTCATCCAATCCAGCAGGCTATGGTGGATGCAATGGGTTCCCAATGTGGATACTGTACGCCTGGGTTTGTGATGTCTCTGGCTGCAATGCAGGAAAAAGAAGAAGTCATGACTCGGAAATCGGTACAGGATGGTCTTACTGGAAACTTATGCCGCTGTACGGGATATGAGCAAATTATTGATGCAGCCTTGAATTTGGACGCAAAGCCAGTACCTTCTGTGACAGAAAATTTTGATGAAAAAACTATACTATCTGACTTTGCAGTTTATCTAACACAGGCAGTCTTTTGTGAGTTTGAAGAAAACTGGAATGGTGTCGCTCGGAAACTTAAGTATTTTGTGCCGGTATCTTTGGCAGAAGCAGTTTCTTTCCAGCAAAAAAATGATAATGTAACAGTTGTTGCAGGCGGAACGGATATTTCTGTACAAATTAATAAGGAACGAATTGAACCAGACTGTATTATGAGTTTGGTCCATTTATCAGAGTTGAAATCGATATTTGTCGATGAGCAATTTGTAACAGTTGGAGCCAGAGTTAGTTGGTCTGAACTGGGAAAATTTTGCCAAAAAAACCTACCTCAACTTGCAGAAATTATTGCAATATTTGCTTCCCCTCAAATTAAAAACTGCGGCACGCTGGCAGGGAATATTGCCAACGCGTCACCAATTGCGGATTCCCTGCCTTTCCTCTATGTGATTGAAGCAGAAGTTGAATTGACCAGTCCTGACGGCGTGCGCTGGCTTGAGATTAATCAGTTTTATCAGGGGTATAAAAAACTGGCAATGAATCCTGATGAGTTGATCACAAGTATCCGCTGGCAGATGCAGGATCCGGACGATCTATTGAAGCTCTATAAAGTTTCAAAACGAAAAGATCTGGATATTTCAACATTTACTGCAGGAATATACATAAAAATGAACAACAACAAAATTCAAATATCCCGTCTGGCCTATGGAGGAGTTGGTCCCGTTGTCCTGCGTTTGCCGGAGACAGAGCAATTTTTGTATAACAAAGCTTTGACATTAGAAACTTTTCTGCAAGCAGGTAAAATAGCGCGTGAAGAAATCCAGCCTATTTCGGATGTGCGTTCTTCTGCAGATTATCGTCTGCAGCTGGCAGAGAATATTTTGATGAAGTTTTATTATGAATGTTGCAAACACCAGGTAAAAAAAGCATAAGGATAAAGATGAAATTTAAAGCCATTGAAGTTGTTTCAATTCCAGTTGCAGACCAGGAAGTTGCTAAAGCATTTTATCATGAAACACTGGGCTTTGAACTGGTTGTGGATACACCTTTTGAAGAAGGAAAACGTTGGATCCAGCTCAAGCCTGAATCCGGGAGTGGAACCAGTATTTCTTTAGTTTCCTGGTTTGAAAATATGCCTGCTGGTAGTGTGCAGGGTCTGGTGATTGGAGTCGATAATGTTGATGAAGCAACACAGGTCTTTGAAAAAAATGGTGTCAGGATTTCAGCTGCTTATCAAACGCCTTGGGGCCGGTTTGCTAATTTCAGCGATCCGGACGGAAACGGCTGGATGCTGCATCAAGAGTGAGAAAAAATGAAAGTAGTAGGTAAACATATTCCGCATGATTCTGCGGTAGGACACGTAACAGGAGAGGCTTTGTTTGTGGATGATTTGCCGTCCGCAAAGGATGAATTGATCGTTGATTTCATTGCCAGTCCGGTTGCACACGGTAAGATAATTCGTTTCAATTTTGAAGAATTGTCTCAGTTGGATGGAATTGCAGGTATTTTCACTCATGCAGATCTGCCAGGACATAATCTCTTTGGTCCTGTTATTCAGGATGAACGCTTTTTGGCCGAAGATATTGTTGAATATGTTGGTCAGCCGATTGCTGTTATTGCCGGAGAATCCCGCAAGGCAGTTCGGCAGGCAAAAAAGCAGTTACAACTCGAAATTGAAGAGCTAGCTCCAGTTTTTACAATTGATGAGGCACTTGCTGCCAAACAGTTTATTGGAGAAGCTCGTGAGTTAAAAAAAGGTGATTTTGAAAAGGTATGGAATGAAGCAGAGCATAAAATAGCAGGGACGTTTCTTTGCAATGGTCAGGAGCAGTTTTATCTGGAATCGCAGGCAGCCTTGGCTTGGAGAGGAGAAAATGGAGAAATACTGGTTCATTCTTCCAGCCAAAATCCAACTGAAATTCAGGAAGTGGTAGCGGAGGCTCTGGGATTAGGATTTCATGAAGTAGTTTGTGTTTGTAAACGCATGGGCGGCGGCTTTGGGGGCAAGGAAACACAAGCCGTTATTCCGGCAGTGATGGCGGCATTGGTTGCTGCTAAAACGGGGCGTTCAGCACGAGTTGCTTACACAAAAGATGACGATATGCGTTCCACTGGAAAACGACATCCTTACAAAATTTACTACAAAGCAGGCTTTACTGGTGCAGGGAAAATTACCGGGGTTAAGTTCGATATTTATTCGAACGGTGGAGCCGCGGCAGATCTGTCAACGGCCATATTAGAAAGAACCCTACTTCACTCAGACAACTCCTATTTCATTCCTAATCTGGTTTTTAGAGCAATGATCTGCAAAACAAATTTTCCACCGAATACAGCTTTCCGGGGATTCGGTGGTCCTCAAGGTATGGCAAATATCGAAAATGTGTTGCAGGAAATTTCCATTGTACTGAAAAAAGATGCCCTTGAAGTACGTCGCTTGAATTGTTATGGACATAATGATCAAAATGTTACACCTTATGGACAAATCGTGCAAAATCATATGCTTCCGGAAATAATAGATCAACTAGCAGAAACTTCCAGTTACAAAAAACGATTGACGGAAGTGGCAGAGTTCAATCGCAAATCTGTAACACATTTGCGTGGATTAGCTCTGACTCCACTTAAGTTTGGCATCTCATTTACCACGAGCTTCCTTAATCAGGGTAATGCACTGGTCAATGTTTACAAAGATGGCACTGTGCAGGTTTCAACCGGAGGTACAGAAATGGGACAGGGTCTGAACACTAAAATCAGGCAGTTGGTGGCAGAAGAGTTTGCTATTTCTTATGATGATGTGCGGATCATGATTACCTCCACTGAAAAAAACAACAATACCTCTCCAACTGCTGCTTCTGCAGGCACAGATTTAAATGGTATGGCCGCAGTTAATGCATGTCAAAAAATCCGTAGGAACTTAACGGAATTTGCGAGCCGCTATTTTTCAGCTCCTGAAAACGGAATTGTTCCCTCTATAGAACACATTCATTTTGAAGCAGGCTCTGTTTATGATGACCGGCTTCCTGAAAATAAGCTCACCTTCAGGAAACTTGTACTACAGGCCTATATGGGACAAGTCAGCCTTGGAGAGCGTGGATTTTATAAAACACCTGGAGTCAATTTAAATCGGGAAACAGGAAAAGGGAATCCCTTTTTTTATTTCACTAGCGGTGCTGCTGTTTCTGAAGTTCTGATTGACCGCTTTACTGGACAACTCAAGCTTGAGCGCTCAGACATACTCATGGACATTGGTGAATCGATCAATCCCGGAATTGACAGGGGTCAAATTATCGGTGGCTTTATTCAGGGTGTAGGTTGGGTCACAAATGAAGATTTGCGCTATTCAGATAAAGGTCAGCTCCTAAGCTATTCTCCAACTACTTATAAGATTCCAAACATTCAGGATCTTCCTGACATCTTTAATTTGGAAACGCTTGAAAATCCTCAGCATAAAATCAATATCCGTCGCAGCAAGGCTGTAGGAGAGCCGCCGTTGATGCTTTGTCTTTCTGTCTGGATGGCAGTTAAACATGCTCTGTCATCTGTAAGAAATGACATTACTCCCCGTCTAAATCTTCCAGCAACCGCAGAAGAAATACTTCAGAGACTAACGGAATTGAATGGTGATTTAAGTAATCCTGAAACAACTGCTGTTCGTGCAACTGAGTCAGAAGTCTCCTTAGTATCTCTGCCTTCCATTTCCGGTTGAGATTTCAGAAGCAGTTTGAGATGATTCAAGAATTTTAAATTGTCAGGACTTATTAGTTGCTGAGGCTGTAAATACTCCAAAAACCATATCATTGCAAACAAATCGATCAATCTTGTGAATGCGATCACATTAAATACGGTAAGCTCTAACGTTGGCCGGAATGAACCAGTACTTAACATGGCCTCAGGATAATTCTATTTTACTACCGGTATGCTGATATCGATGCTGAGTAGTTTACAGTCTTTTTCCATGCCCCTCGTAGTTGATTGAATTGACATTTACAGTCTGATTTCGCATAGTTATGAGGAGTAGTTAATGGAACTGTTTATAAAATACTTAGATATTTTAGCAATTTTATGGAGAAAGAATGAAGGATATTGAAATTAACGGAATCAAGGAAACCATAGTCGAGCGATCCGATTACCCAATTGAAGAGTGTAAAAACATTCTTGAAGACGAAGTCACTGCAATTTTGGGTTATGGTCCACAGGGTCGGGGACAGGGCCTGAACATGCGGGATCAGGGATTCAAAGTAATTTTGGGATTGCGCAAAGGACGCAGCTGGGACAAGGCGCTGGAAGATGGCTGGGTTGAAGGCGAAACACTTTTCGAAACGGAAGAGGCTGCCCAACGCGGAACTATTCTGCAATATTTACTTTCTGATGCCGGACAGATTTCTGCCTGGCCAATGGTTAAAGCCAATCTGAATGCTGGAGATGCACTTTATTTTTCACATGGTTTTGGAATTGTCTTTCACAAGGAAACCAGTATTATTCCAGCAGACGATGTGGATGTAATCCTGGTAGCCCCAAAAGGCAGCGGTTTAACAGTACGCACACATTTTCAAGCAGGTCGGGGAATTAACGCATCATTTGCAATCCATCAGGATTATACAGGACGTGCGCGTGAACGTTGCATTTCTACCGCTTTTGCTATTGGTTCAGGTCATCTTTTTGAAACCACATTTGAAAAGGAAGTACACAGCGATCTTACTGGCGAACGCTGTGTCTTGATGGGCTTGTTGCAGGGTGCATTTTTAGCGCAATATGAAGTTTTGCGTGAACACGGACACTCCCCCTCTGAAGCCTACAACGAAACAATCGAAGAGGCCCTGCAGAGCCTTTATCCTCTCGTTGCCGAAAAAGGCATGGACTGGATGTATGCGAATTGTTCTACTACTGCACAACGTGGAGCACTCGATTGGGCACCGCGCTTCCGAAATGCAATTAAACCGGTTGTTGAGCAGTGTTACCAGAGTGTGCTGGATGGAACAGAAGCTAAAATATCAATCAGCTCCAACTCACAGGGTGATTACCGGGAAAAACTTGATAAGGAGCTTGCAGAGGTCAGCAGTCAGGAAATGTGGCAGGCAGGCAAGGTGCTGCGTAAATTGCGTCCGGAAAACATCTAAGAATATTTTGAGGTTTTATGAGTTTTGTCAAGTTACTTGAAGAAGGAAAATACTTCGAAATACAAAAACGGAGTGGTCGTTCTGAAACTTTGGAACAGGAGGCGACTCCTTTTTGTGGAGCATTGCGTCCACACTACAATCCAAACATGCTGCTGTTGCTTTCGAACCCACTTGAATCTCGAAGTGAAGTATTTGAATTCAGGTCTGAAGATGTTCTCTTTGCGGAAGAGCTTTCCAGTCTTACCAAACCCAACGGCGTGACTGTGGAGCAGGTGCGTCTCTGGGTACGTGACGGGAGTCCTGCGATGCGCATGGAGCCAATGCATGTTGGCAAAGAAGAGTAAATATCACAATATTGTTTCAGGAGCTGTTGAGTAAAAGTCATTTAACAGTTCCTTGAACAGTATAGAACGTCATTGTTGTTTTTCAGGCCTGATATGCGTTAAGCAATCTCCTTAACTCCAAAAAATGTCCTCCAACAACTTAACTAAATTAAGATATTTCAGGACCATAAGTCCATTACGGCAAATCTCTTTTTTGATTTTGCTGTTATTAACCTGTTTTCCGTATCAGACATCTGCTCAATTTGAGGATGACGTAGTAATTCCGGAAAAAGTTGTTTCCTACCAGGTTCGTGTCGAACCGTTAAATCCACGTCCGGGAGAACATGCCCGCATTATTGTTGATTTAGAAATCCATCCTGAGTCCGGATGGCATGTCTTTTCAGTGATCCCGGGAGAAGATGATTTTGCACCTATTCCAACCTCTTTAACGATTGATTCAGAGCAGTTGACACTTGTTGGGCCTGTCTACGAAAGCAACCCAATTACTGCAGCAGATCAAGTCCTTGATTTGGTCTTGAGTTACCATGAGCTGCAAGCCACAATTTTCCAGAACATCCTCATTCCCGCTGAAATTTCCGGTGGAACGATCCTGAACACAAGTGGTAAGTTGCGTTATCAAGCATGTAGTGACCGTGTTTGTCTGCCTCCAAAAACCGAAGTGTTCTCATTGCAAATACCGCTAGGCACAGGAAGTGTTCGCTCCGAATTCAAAATACCTCAGTTTGCAGTAGATTCACCTCCGGAAGATATTTCAGAAATAGAAGAAGCACTCCAAGAAGGTTTCTGGAGTTTTATTGGCCTTGCCGTAATTGCAGGATTATTGGCCTTGCTAACACCATGTGTCTTTCCGATGATTCCTGTTACTGTTGCTTTTTTTACAAAACAAGGTGACATCAGCAGCAAAGAAACATTACGCTTGGCTGCACTCTTTGGTGCAGGAATTGTGGGAACATACACAGTTACCGGTATGTTGCTTTCAGTAATTTTGGGTGCCGCAGGTGCAGTGCAGTTTGCCACAAATGGCTGGGTAAATATGGCAATTGGCGTGATGTTTGTCCTTTTTGCCTTCAGCCTGATGGGGTTTATTCAATTAAATGCACCGGGTGGCTTGGGAAATCTTGCAGACCGTTGGTCAAGAAAGTTGAGTGGTACTGCAGGTGTCTTGGCAATGGGCTTGGCTTTCACACTGACATCTTTTACCTGTACCGTGCAATTTGTTGGAACATTGCTGATAGCAGCAGCACAGGGTATGTGGTTTTGGCCTATTCTGGGAATGCTGATCTTCTCTACAGTTTTTGCTTTTCCATTCTTTTTGCTGGGACTTTTCCCGCGTCTCATTCAAACTATGCGCTCACAGTCCGGAAACTGGATGGTGCACCTGAAAATTATCTTAGGTCTACTTGAATTAGCTGCAGCATTCAAATTTTTCAGCAACACAGATTTGGTTTGGCAGTGGGGTGTTCTTGATAGAGATTTTGTTTTGGCGGCCTGGGTCATTCTTTGTGGAATTTCTGCTTTATATTTGTTGGGTGGTATAAATATTCATCACGAACGTGTCGTAAAAACTGGTGCTACAGGTTTTGCCACAGCCTTTCTTTTTGCCATGTTGGGAATTTATCTACTGAGGGGTCTGGTTGGAGTGCCGCTCAATCCATGGGTTGACACATATTTACCTCCGACTCTGCAGACAAATGCTGGAACCAGTTCTAGCTTTTCTGCAGGTTCTGAATCTTCAAAAACCATTGAGGCTCATTCTTTACCATGGCAAAATGAACTTGCTCCGGCATTGCTGCAGGCAAAAGCAGAAAACAAAAGGGTTTTTATTGATTTTACAGGCTACACTTGCATTAACTGTCGTTGGATGGAAAAAAACATTTTTTCTAATCCGGATGTGATGGCCCGTTTTCAGCAGGATTTTGTACTGGTTCAACTTTATACTGATGGTGGAGAAAAAGCTGCAGCCAACCAGCGGATGCAAATCAGTAGGTTTAAAACCGTTGCCCTGCCACTGTATGTCATTCTAGATGCTGACGACAACCTGCTTGCAAAACATGCTGGAATATTAAAACCGGCCAGTGAATTTTTAAAATTTTTGAACTGAAATCTCCATTAAAATTTGCTGTGCGTTCATGGTCTGTCATTTTTCTCTCTCTAGTAGTATTCATTTCATTTAGCGGATGTTCTGAAATTAGCTTCTATTGGCAGGCAGCAAGTGGACATCTTGATCTGCTGAATCGTAAACAGGACATTCAGGAACTGCTTAATTCGTCTGAGACAGCTCCGGAATTAAGACGTAAGCTCAAATTGGTGGAGAGCGTTAGGAGTTTTGCCGTTCAACAAATGTCTCTTCCGAAAAATGAAGGTTACACGGGTTATGTTGAGCTGGGCCGTCCCTATGTGACCATGGTGGTAACGGCCGCTCCTGCATTGGAGCTGAAAGCATTTCAATGGTGCTACTGGTTTGTCGGCTGCCAGGAGTACCGCGGCTATTTTGATGAAGAGGATGCACTGTCATCTGCCAAAGAAATGGAACAGCAGAAATTTGATGTTTCGGTTGGACCTGTCACAGCCTACTCTACACTTGGCTGGCTGAATAAATCCTGGCTGCCGAATTATTTTTCGGACCCGGTACTCAGCACTTTTCTCCTTCGGCGTGATGTTGAACTGATTGCAGTTCTGATTCATGAACTGGCACATCAAGTGGTTTATGTCAGCAATGACACGTCTTTCAATGAATCTTTTGCAGTTTTTGTGGAACAGGAGGGGCTACGGCAATATCTCACCCAAGCGGGAGATTCCTCTATTATTAAGGGTAGCAACAAAAATGTTTTCCAATGGTATTTAAATGCCAAAAAAGATCGACAGTTGTTCAGACAGCTAGTTAAAGAAACTTTTGAGAAAATGGAAAACCTCTTTGCATTAAATATTTCAAATACAGAAAAATTACAAAAAAAACAACAGATATTTATTGAGTTACGCAAGAGTTATGAGTTACAAAAAAAATCTCTGCAGGTACTTTCCTATGATGCCTGGTTTAAACAAAGTTTGAACAATACACATTTGCTTGGTGTGCAGCGTTACCAGAGTCGTGTAGAAAAATTTGCCCTACTCTTTGAACAGCAGGAAAGAAAGTGGCCGCAGTTTTTTGAGGCAGTGCGTGGACTTGCCGAGTTATCCGTCAAGGCGCGGACAAAACATTTGGACCTTCTCAATTGAAATAATGCTAAAAAATTCTTTCAAAAAATTACGTGTTGTTTTGTTGGATCGTGATGGAGTAATCAACCAGGAACCAGGTCCTGTTTTGACTCCTGAACAGTTTGTGATGATTCCAAAAAGCGCAGAAGCCGTAGCAAAAATAAATGATCAGGGTTGGCAGTGTTTCGTGATCACTAATCAGGCTGCCTTTGCCAGAGGTTATTTGGAGGATTCGGTTTTTGAGAAAATTACGGAAAAAATGCAGCGCGAACTTGGTAAATCCGGTGCACATTTTGACGGACAGTATTATTGTCCGCATCATCCTGATTGGGAAAATGGAAAACAGCTGAAGTCTCCAAATTACTGTCTTTGCAGAAAACCCGGAACATTGCTGTTGGAACAGGCTGCAGCTGAGCATGGATTTGTAGCAGAGGAAACAATTTTCATTGGAGATTCAACCAGTGATTTTGCAGCAGCATCAAGTTGGGGGACGCATTCAATTGGTGTACGTACAGGTCATGCCGGCAGAGATCGCAAGGCTGATGCCGAACCTGATTATTGGCAGGATGATTTATGGAGTGCGGTTGAGTTTTTATTAACAGCTACATCATGAATTTTCTAGAAAATTGATAACCTTTGCTTATCCAGCTGAAATACGTTTTGTTAACACAATTAACTTGAGACCAAGAGCATAAACAGGCTATTCTAACAGGATTCTTCTACTTCTTTTTTCATTCAGATTAGAGACAGTAATAATAATTATTAACAACAAAAGCATCAGTTTAAATATGGAAAATCATCTTTCTAAGTCAATCACTTTAATCAAAAAAATCACAACTCTATTGTTTGTTAGTGCAGTTGTACTATTCGTTTCAGGAACGGTGTGGGCAGAATCGCTACCGAATGGGCTCTATGCAAATCTACAGACTTCAAAAGGCGAAATAGTATTACGGCTGTTTTTTCAACGTGTACCTGTAACAGTATCAAATTTTGTAGGACTTGCGGAAGGAAGTAAAGAGTGGAAAGATCCTGTAACGGGAAAAACCAAAAAAACACGCTATTTTGATGGTTTGAGTTTCCACCGTGTGATAAAGGGTTTCATGATTCAGGGAGGAGACCCATTGGGAACGGGCACTGGCGGACCAGGCTATACATTTCCAGACGAATTTCATCCGGAACTTAAACATAACAAGCCAGGAATACTTTCAATGGCCAACGCTGGAGCCAACACAAACGGCAGTCAGTTTTTTATTACCCATGTTCCAACTCCGCATCTTGATAATAAGCACAGCGTTTTTGGAGAAGTTGTTGAGGGTATGAATGTTGTCAACAGCATTGAAAAAGGAGACCAACTCCAGACTGTTACAATCATCCGTAAAGGAGAAACTGCCAAGTCGTTTGATCCAGCAGGTGCAGAGAAAATGATTGCAGAACGTAATAAAGTACTTACAGAAAAAAATAAAAAAATTATTCCTCTGCCTGTTGCAGAATTGGATCCGAAAAAAACACCTGCTCCAGAACAGACAGAAGCAGCCGAGGTTAGTGTAGAGATGCTGGTGGTGGCTTTTATAGGAGCAAGGACGCCCAAACAAAATATTTTCTACGAAAAATCCGGTGCTTTGGAAGTTGCTCAAAAATTAACAGATTTAGCGCGTCGAAAAGGTGCAGTGTTTGCTGATTTAATTAACCAGTTTACGGACTTGCCTCAACAGTCCAAACTGCCTTTGTTGTCTGCAAATCAACCAAATTTTCCGGACTTCCTCAAGCCTGCTCTAAAACTGAAGGAGGGACAAATCAGTGATCCGGTTGATTCACCATTTGGTTATTTAATTTTCCGGCGTGTTTTACTGGAAGCGGTTACTGCCAGTCATATTTTGATTACTTTTGAGGGCTCTTTGCGTGCAACCTCAAAACGTGACCGCAAAGAAGCCAGAAAATTGGCAGAAAAAATATTGCAGGACCTTCAGAGTGGCCAAGACTTTGCTGAAATGGCCCGTCAGCATTCAGATGGTCCATCTGGACCAAAAGGAGGAGATTTAGGCCGTTTCGTTCGAGGGCAAATGGTTCCGGAGTTTGATCAAGTAGTTTTTGAGCTGGCTCCTGGTACTGTAAGTGAGATTGTCGAAACTCAATTCGGCTTTCACATTATCAAACGCATAAAATAGTTATATTTTGGAGTTAAGCCTTGGAAACTGCAGGTATTATCATTATCGGCAATGAAATTTTATCCGGTAAAGTTACGGATATCAATTCACCATACCTATGTAAAGAACTGAGGTTGCTGGGAGTAGAGGTCAAACAAATTATCACAATTCCTGATATTCCTGAAATCATCGGCCAGACTGTGAAGGAGTTTTCTGAAGCCTGTACCTGGGTTTTCACCAGTGGTGGAATAGGCCCAACGCATGATGACATCACAGTTGCTTCAATTGCCAGGGGTTTTGGAGTAGAGCTTTTTGAGTCTCCTGTTATTATCGAGGCAATAAAAAATTATCACGGAAAAAGTATGACGACAGCACATCGGAGAATGGCGATGATACCTGTCGGCTCTGAGCTGCTTGAGTTTGCAGAAGGACGGGCAACACAGTTGCAGTTTCAAAATATTTTTGTCTTTCCAGGAATTCCGGAGTATTTGAGAGTTCGATTTTCAGGTATCAAGGAACGTTTCAGGACAACGCCGATTGTTTTAAAACAAATATTTCTCAAAGCAGATGAGGGTGAAATTGCAGATTCACTTGATGCAACTCAAGCAGAATTTCCACAGTTGATGCTGGGTTCATATCCAAAAATATCCGGTTCAGATTATAACGTAAAGTTGACTCTTGAGTGTCGTGATGCAGAATATTTGGATCAGGCTCTGAAATTTCTTTGTGAGTGCTTACCAGAGGAATGTGTTCTTCGAGTCGAATAATCAGAGTTCTTCAATTTAGTTATGCCCTCTCTTAAAAAACTCCAACAGAATTTTTCTGGACGCGGTCCGCTGATTAATATTGTTTTGGACGGCTGGGGTGTTGGTGCATCAGATGAAACTAATGCAGTCAAGATGGCAGATTTACCTGTAATGAGCCGTTTGACAGAGGGTTGTCCTTACACAGAACTATGGACGCACGGGCAGCATGTTGGTTTGCCGAATGCAAAAGATATGGGCGGTTCAGAAGTTGGACACATGACAATGGGAGCCGGAATTGTCATGGAACAGGGCCCAACACTGATCCAGAACCTGCTTCAATCAGGTCAGTTTTTTGAAAATCCAGTACTAAGCAAAATCATCCAAAATTGTGTGGAACATGACACTCCACTACATTTGCTGGGATTGCTTTCTAACGGAAATATCCACAGCCATGTTGATCACACGGAAGCAATTATTAGGCATGCTTTCAAATCCGGAATCAGGCGTTGTTATCTGCACGCTCTGCTGGACGGAAGAGATGTTGGAATTCAATCTGCATTGGATTTCACAGATTTTTTTGAAAAACTGTTTTCGGAATTAAAAGAACAGCGTCCCGGAATCGATTATGCTTTTGCCAGTGGCGGAGGACGGGAAGTTGTCACGATGGATCGTGACAACAATTGGAAAAAAATAGAAGCCGGTTGGAGGATTCATGTAGAAGGAGAGTCTGAAAACCGCTTTCCTTCAATCCGTGATGCAATCGAATATTTCCGGAAAATTAATCCAGAAATTATTGATCAGGATATTCCCGGTTTTGTAATTGTGCGTAACGGAGAAGCAGTTGGGCGCATTGAAGATCAACATGCACTGATTTTTACAAATTTTCGCGGAGACCGCGCCCTCGAATTTTCAGAGGCAGTATTGGCAGAAGATTTTTCGCATTTTGTGCGTTCCAGACGTCCGAATATAATTTTTGCGGGAATGACTCAGTACGATCAGGATAATCAGCTTCCTCCGGAATTTCTGGTTGGAACGCCTGTAGTAGCAGAACCATTCGGCAAGCGGATTTTGGAATTGGGTCTCAAACAGTTCAGACTGACAGAAACACAAAAATTTGCTCATGTAACTTTTTTTTACAACGGCGGTTATCGTGAACCGCTGGACATGACGATGGAAAATTATCATTTAATTGCTTCTGATAAAATACCTTCTTTTGCAGAGAAGCCGGCAATGAAAGCTCCGGAAATCAGCAAAAAAGCTGTCGAGTTTATCCTTTCCGGAGAATATCAATACGGTTTGATAAATTTTGCAAATGCAGATATGGTGGGACACACAGGTGATTTTCAAGCTACAGTTCGAGCAGTAGAAACTGCCGACTCTGCACTGGACAACATTGTACGAGCTATTGATGAAGTAAACGGTCTGCTGGTCATTACTGCAGATCATGGTAATGCAGATGAGATGCTGATTTCCAATAAAAACGGAACACAGGAAATTAGCACCAAGCACTCACTCAACCCTGTACCGTTCCTGATTTATGATCCACTGTATGATGGTGATTATAAACTGAAACCGTTTGGTGAAAATTTCGAGAACAATTTAAGTAATATTGCAGCCACAAATTTTCTGCTGCTCGGACAAAATGTTCAGGATGATTTGGCACCGTCTCTTTTTGCAGAGTGAAAAGACTAAATATTTCAACTTACACAGAAACAAAATAAAATGAGTAATATTCTTTGTATCGGAGCCGGTTATGTTGGTGGACCAACAATGGCAATGATTGCCAAAAATTGTCCTGAACACAAAATAACGGTAGTAGATATCAATGAGGACAGGATTGCACGCTGGAACAGTGACGATCTACCGATTTTTGAACCGGGATTGCTGGAAGTTGTCCAGGAGGCACGGGATCGAAATTTGTTTTTTCAAACTGATGTGGCGAGCCCAACTACGGATGCAGACATTATTTTTGTGTCAGTCAACACACCCACCAAAATGTTTGGAGAAGGTGCTGGAAAAGCCGCAGATTTACAATACTGGGAAAAAACTGCTCGTGAAATCTTAGCCAACTGTCGCAAGCCAAACGTGATTGTTGTTGAAAAAAGCACACTGCCTGTTCGTACTGCAGAAGCAATGGCAAGAATTCTGGAATCCGGAAATAGTTCGACTCAATTTTTTGTTGTTTCAAATCCGGAATTTTTAGCAGAAGGCACTGCAATTGAGGATTTAAGCAATCCTGACCGCGTATTGATTGGTGGTGAACAAAACGAGCAAGGCCGCAAAGCTGCAGAAACTGTGGCAGCACTTTATGCACACTGGGTTCCGCAGGAGCGCCTGCTGCTGACCAGCGTCTGGAGCAGTGAACTATCAAAACTGGTAGCAAATGCCATGCTCGCACAACGGATTTCTTCGATCAACAGTATTTCTGCACTTTGTGAACGAACTGAAGCAGATATTGCAGAAGTCTCCAAGGCAATTGGGATGGATACGCGAATTGGTTCAAAATTTTTAGAAGCCAGTATTGGTTTTGGCGGTTCATGTTTCCGCAAAGATATTTTACATTTATCATACCTTTGCGAATATTATGGACTACCGGAAGTTGCAGATTATTGGGCGAGTGTTGTTGGTATTAACGAATGGCAAACCGATCGGTTCTTCCAGAACATTCTTCATGAACAGTTCAATACTTTGGCTGGAAAAACTATTAGCCTGCTTGGCTTTGCTTTTAAGCAGGACACCGGAGATACAAGAGATTCTCCTGCAATTCCGCTCTGTGAGAAATTACTGGCTGAACATGCAAAAGTCAAAGTGCATGATCCAAAAGCTTTGGAAAACGCCAGGCTGGATCTAAAGGATCTGGAGGGCGATGTGAGTTTTGTTGAGGATGTTTATGAGGCAGTTGAAGGTGCTCATGCACTGGCCCTTGTTACCCAGTGGCAGGAATACCGCGAACTGGATTTTGAAAGAATCTTTCAGGTAATGGCAAAACCTGCATTTATTTTTGACGGACGAAATCATCTGGATCACGAAAAATTATTTGAAATCGGTTTTAATGTTTTTCCGCTGGGTAAAGTACCACTGAAACATGTTTGATGGCTTCGTAAATAGTTGTCATTCCCGCGAAAGCGGGAATCCAGGAACTAGTAAGTATCTGACATAATGGATTCCCGCTTTCGCGGGAATGACAAACATTGGTGTTATCATGACTTTTTACGGGAACATCATGTTTGACTTTAAATGTATTAATGATAGACATGTATAAAGTCCAAAATAATGTCATTTCGAACACAGCGAGAAATCTTGCATATGTTAAGCACTAATATCATACAGATTTATCCTTACGGTCGAAATGACAAATATTGGGTTTCGGAGTTTATTGCGAAACTGCCATAAACTTAAAAATAACAGATAAAACAAATGAAAGGAAGCACATGAAATTGTTTTCAGAAAATCTAAAAGCTATTCCCTCTACCGAAAAAACAGTATTACTACGACTTTACAATGAACGTGGTGAATTGGTTTCGATTATTCCTAATATTCCCGGACGACAGGGCTCGATCCAGGTTTTTCAGCATATTGCTGATAAAAAAGGTGAAATCAACCTGGAAGCAGCAAAAGAAGGACTTAGACTTTTTGGTGAACATGTGGAAGATGCCAGGCAAAATCCCGGAAAACATCAGAAGCTGGAATTGCTGCTGGGACTGAAAAGCAGAGAAATACTCAAGGTGGAAATTGTGGAAAGTACATCTTCAGACCTTCTGAACAACCTGTATGGTCAAAAGGCTTCTGCAGAAGAATGCGAGGTTTTTATTGAGTTACTGAATCAGGGCAAATTGCGGGCTGCGGAAAAAGTAAATGATATCTGGGAGCCTCAACCATACATCATTGATGGTATTTTAAACTATTTTGGAACTCATGCCAACACACGCATGGAAGGAAAATATTGGGACAAAATTCCGTTGAAAACTGCAAACTACACAGATCAGGAATTTGAAGATGGTGGCGTTCGATATGCACCTGGATGTATGGTGCGAACTGGTGCTTACATTGGTCCGCAGACGGTTCTCATGAACCTGTCTTTTGTCAATATCGGAGCTTATATTGCCGGAGAAGGCTGCATGATAGACGGAGGAACCCGTGTTGCCTCCTGTGCTCAAATTGGTAAAAATGTGAAGTTTGGTGCAGGTTCCGGAATTGAAGGAATTCTAGAACCGGCAGGCAGGTTGGCTTCCATCGTTGAAGATCATGTCAAGATCGGTGCGATGTGTGAAGTAACCGGAATTATAGGTGAAGGTTCGGTAATCGCCAGCGGTGTAATAATGGCATCCGGAAAGAAAATATATGATGAAGATACCGGTGATTTTGTGCCTCCGTTAGAATGTGTAGTCGGTGACACAAAATTTCTGCTGCCGGTCATTCCTCCATATCGGCTTGCGGTAGGCGGTTCACTTCCCAGTAAAAAAGGAAAGCATAATACTGATGCCGTAATTCTCAAAGCAGGTGATTTAAGGGACTCTGCGACAATGAGACATTTCACAAAACAGGGTATTTTATACGGATAAGAAAAATGTCACCTTTGTTGGAACGTGCGCGCGAAACTTTAAAAATTGAAATCTCCGGACTCGAAGGCTTGATCGAACGTCTGGGTGCTGAATTTGAGGAAGCAGTCAATCTGCTTTATGCCTGTCAGGGAAAAGTGATTCTGGCAGGGATGGGAAAAAGTGGTTTGATTGCTCAAAAAATTGCTTCCACTCTCACCAGTACCGGAACGCCCTCGCTGTTTTTGCACGCCGGAGAAAGCTCTCATGGTGATTTGGGAATTATTACCAGACAGGATGTTGTTATCGTTTTTTCCTACAGCGGCGAAACCAGTGAAGTTGTGCAGATGATCGGTCACATTCAGGCGATTGGTGTTCCGCTGATTGCAATGACCGGAAAACCTGATTCAACGCTGGCGCAGGCAGCTACAGTTCATTTGAGTGTCGCCGTTGAAAAAGAAGCTTGTCCGCTTGGACTTGCTCCTACCGCAAGCAGCACCGCAACCTTGGCCCTGGGTGATGCACTGGCAATGTGCTTACTTGAGTTGCGTCAGTTTCGTGAAGATGATTTTGCTTTGTTTCATCCGGGTGGAAGTTTGGGGCGCAAACTGACCGTCAGGATAAACGATGTGATGCTTGCAGGTGATACTTTACCTGTAGTGCCTGAGAATATGCCGATGCGTGAAGCCTTGAATGTTCTCTCCGGTAAAAATCTCGGGATTGTAGTCGCAGTCGATCAGCATGAAAAAATCAGCGGTGTTTTTACCACCGGAGATTTAATGCGGCTGCTTGAAGATGAACAGTCTTTTCTTGATAAACCGCTGCTTGAATTTGCCCACCCAAATCCAAAAACGATTGCTCCGGAAGAACTTGCCGCGAAGGCCCTGCATGTCATGGAAACACACTCCATCACTTGTCTCGTTGTCGCGGATCCTGAAAACCGCCCCATCGGTATAGTCCAGATTTACTATATTCTGCGTGCGGGTGTTTATTAATGACTGGCTTCCTGAAAATTCTTTTTCTTTTGTCATCCCGGACTTGATCCGGGATCCAGGTTTAAGTTCAATTTGAGTAGAAGAATTGAACCAGTTC